>Ga0187864_10000036_pt1 | contig 146783 bp, 160 predicted proteins | sample June2016WEW_11_4_FD_132985 | JGI IMG/M metagenome (GOLD analysis project Ga0187864, IMG submission 132985) | Peatland microbial communities from SPRUCE experiment site at the Marcell Experimental Forest, Minnesota, USA - June2016WEW_11_40 | ecosystem: Environmental > Terrestrial > Soil >... | reverse complement strand
TTTGAAAGAGAGCCCACAAAACGCAAACCAGTTGGCCAACATCGTTGGGAAAGATTATAGAACAATTCGGCATCATCTCGCCGTGCTGGAAAAAAACAGAATCATCGTGTCTGCAGGTGACAAGTACGCGTCAACCTATTTTCTGTCCCCAGAGATGGAAGAAAACTACGCATTGTTTGAGGAGATCTTGAAGAAAGTTCTGGAACGTGAGGCTAACAAGAATGAATGATGACTCGAAAATGAAAATCAGAATTGGGTTAGCCGTAGCAGCATCGATTGCCGTAGCGCTGGTTGCCTGGTTCTGGGCATCAACACACCTGCCTTTTCCTCCACCATCTCCGATGCAGCTACCCAGACCACCTCCGGAGGGCATTCCGGGAGACATCGGGCTATACTACATCCTTGACACTGTGTTCTCAACGGTGAACGCGACATTACTGATTTTCTTGCTGGCTATATACGCGGAGATTTATGTGAAGCGGAAGGTCGAGTTTACTCTTTGGTTGCTCATATTCTGCAGCGTACTGCTCCTCGACGCTCTCACCTCGAACCCCATCCTTCAATGGGTATTCGGATTCAGGCCCTCCGGTCTCGGCCCGTTTGCCATGCTGCCCGACATATTCACATTCGCCGCCTTGACAATACTGCTCTATCTAACCCTGAACTACTGACATCGACCCCTACGAGCGTGCGCAATGCGAAAAGAGAAGAAAAAGGACCAGTGAGCAGCCTGTTCCTAGGTTTTATCCTTCATGGCGTCAAGGAATCTTCCTAGTTTCATTAGGACGTACAGGATCCCAACACTCACTAGAAGAACCGACACCGCAGTGATGGCTCCGAATATGAATGAATCACCCATATCTTGCTGGGGAAGTTGCACTCCTGGAGCAACCTGCAGAAGGTAACTGAGAAAAACCATCTCTATCTCTCACCTCTTTATCGGACGCTTCACGCCGATTTGTGGGCGTGCATTAAATATCTATCATGGACAAGTAGACAATGTGTCAAACCTAAAGCGAATGTGGAAAAAAAATCTGCCTGAAAATAAGAATGAATTCTGTGTGATGACCTAATGGTCCTCTCAGACGAGGGGAAGCGCGAGATCGAGAGACTGAAGAACGTAGCCATAAAGTCTCATTGGGCCTCGGACTTATCCGCTCAGTCGATTGCCATTGACGTAATTGCTGCTCATGGGCCTGTGGCAATTCCGACTTTGATTGAAATCAGTCAACGCACAGTTGGACCAACGCAAAAACACGCGCTAGACCGAATATTCCGGTTGGAGAGCGAAACTGCAGCCTTCCACGAACAGCTGCAGAGTTACAAGATCTTATGTTACCTGAAGACGGAAGCGTTATCTGTACTTCAGTCCTGATGCTATTAGGTGATCCTCTTGCCGAAAGGAAGCATGGGTCTGGCGGTAGTTGCTGGGTTCATCCTGTTGGTTCTTCTTGGTTGGATACATATTATTGGCGGTCTTATCGCCGGTCTCGTTGCGGGTTTAATCGCGCGGGGAGCCGGTCGGGGGGCTCTCGCAGGGTTCTTGGCTGGAATATTTGGAGCAATAGTCCTAGCCGTGCTTCTGTCGATAGGAGGCGCCGCTATAGCTGGACCGTTTGGTGCCCTATTTGGAGTAGCGATTGGCGTAATCCTGGTGCTTGTCACTATTGGAAACGCAATAGCGTGCCTGATAGGTGGATTGATTGGCGGAGCCTTAAGACGAGACTAACCCACCAATCTCTAATTCAAGTTTCCATTCCAAAAGCAGGAGTCCTGGAAGTCTGAGTTCTTTCCGAGATTATCAATTTCGGATTGTGGAAGGTGGAAGGTGCGCAAACAGGGCTACCGCCACTCCGTCAAATAATGCGTACGAGCACTGAAATCCATCGCCAAAAGAACGAAACTCCAATTCCTTCTACTAAGTGGAAGCATGTTTAACTCGATAGGTCAAACGCCCCCAATCGAAGTACATCGTTTACCTAGCTTCGCCTTCTTGCTGCAAGCTCATTTCGAGTAGTTTTGTCACGTGATTATCGGCAAGTGAATAGTAGATTATTCGACCATCTCTTCTTGACTTGACAAGTCTCAGTGCCCGTAGGAGCCGAAGTTGATGGGATACTGCGGAATCGCTCATTCCCAGTATGGCTGAGAGATCGCAGACACATACTTCGTCGTGAGAGAGCGCGAATAACGTCTTGATTCTGTTAGGGTCACTTAGTAGTTGAAATAGGTCTGAGAGTTCCGCCACTTGCTCTTTTGCCGGCATCATCTTGGCTAGTCTCTTGACCTTCGTAGGGTTTAGGCATTTGACTTGACATGCCTCGCCTTCTCTCGTAATCGTGACGGCGGACAATTAAATCACGCATATCTGAATAACTGTTCAGTTATAAATATCAAGTTAATTCTAGGCTTCCAGGGCGTTGTATAGTGGGATTCGGTTTGCAGCAGACCGCTCTTCTTCGTCGTGGCTTGACGATTGAATATATCAGCTTCGTGTGGATGGTGATCGAGTGTTTGGTTGCTATCTCAGCCGGATTGATGGCCTCTAGTTTAGCTTTGCTGGCGTTCGGTGGTGATAGTGTTATCGAATTGATTTCTTCGTGGGCTGTGTTATCATATCTTCGACGAATGGGAACATCAACCGGAGACAAGGAGGGGAGTGATAGAGCGGAGTGGATTACTACGATTCTTCTGTTCCTTCTAATTCCCACGATAGGTTTTGGGATGATTTACTCTTTCTTGACTCGTATTGTACCAGAATCTTCCGTGCTCGGTATTGGCGTAGCTATTGCAGCCGTGATAGGAATGCCTGTCCTTGCGATTGAGAAGAAGCGCATCGGGTCGGCGGGGAACCTCTTGCCGTTATCGATTGATGCAATTGAATCCTGGACATGTTTCTACATGTCGTTAGCGTTGTTGGGCGGATTGTTGGCGAACTATTTATGGAGAATTTGGTGGGTAGATTATGTTGCGGCAGGTGTAATTTTGGTATTCGTTTTGAGGGAAGCGTTGGAGGCACTCGAAGAGATCAGAAATTAAATTCTAGGTTTTCTCTGGTGGTGCCGACGGCCAAACCCTTTTCAAGGGTTCGAAGCCATCTCTATCTGAAGCACGATTTGGCCGTCGTCGCCGTGGGCTACTTGCCGGATACCTTAACGGCTTGAGCGGCCTTTTCGATGAATTCGGCTACGACCTTGGGTTTGGATACGTAGATGGCGTGGCTACCGCCTGCTTCGATTGCAGTTGCCCCGGCACGTTTTGCCATGAGCCTTTGAGCGTCGGGCGGAATCATTCTATCGTCGGTTGCTACGAGATACCAACTGGGCTTTGCCTTCCACGCTGGCTTCGTGACCTTGCCATTCAGCGCGTCAACTCCCCATGGTACCTGCGAGTCGGCCATGAAAGCGGCCTTCTGTGGAGTAACGTCAGCCGCGAAAGATGCAGCAAACTTGTCTCTGTCGAGAGCTAGAAAACCGTTTTGTGGTGGCAGGATTGGTGGGACAGGGGCTCCAGGAGGAGGGTTAGCGATGAGCGACGAAACGGATTCACCTGCGTCGGGCGCGAACGCTGTGACATAGACAAGACCAGCAACTTTCGGGTGGTTACCCGCTTCGGTGACGACGACTCCGCCATAAGAATGGCCGACAAGAATTACGGGTTTACTCTGAGCATCAATGACGGCCCGTGTCGTCGCCACATCGCCAGCAAGCGACGCGGTGGGATTTTGGACTACGCTCACAGCGTATCCGTCGTCCCTCAGAATGTTATAGACACCTTCCCAGCCCGAACCATCCACGAAACCACCGTGGATAAGTACGATTGATTTTTCTTTCGTTGAGCTCATGTGGAAATTCCTCAATGAAGACTATTTACTGCCCCAGTGTGAATATATAAAATATCCCATATGGCATATTTTCAATAGCGGATGACGATACCAAACGAATTGTTACAGACCTACGAGACGAGTTCACGATATCGGTGGGATAAGAACCCACCAATATCGTGGGTACAATCGGCAATCGGCCACCTTTCGCATCTAACCAAGGCTAATTTACACCTGGTCAAGCTCAAGTTGCCTACCAACTTCTAACTATCTTAGGATCAGTCGCCAAGCTCATCCGGTCAAATATCTGCGGATGTATCCTTCCGCGTCCTTCCCCTTTTTCGTAAGCGAAGTAATCCTAATCTTACGTTGTCTCTCCAGTTCGTTGAACAGTTCGGGGCTGGGATTTCGGAAGAGAGATGTAAACGTTTGACCATCGCTTTCTATACGCACGTCCGCAGGCGCGCCGTACCTATGCCTTAGTTCGACTATACCATCTTTAAGGAATACAAATTCGAATACTTCAGGAGCTAACGACACCTCAACGTGCAACGGCATCATCGAATTGTATACCGGCCTCACAACAAACCCCTGTAATCCAGAAAGTTGTCGCTTGATCCTCTCTTCTAGTCTGACGCGAGTTTCTTCCAGAGCATCGTCAAGAGCCATTTTTCGTTCCAACCTCAGTTAATTCACAGTAGGAGAGGATTCACGGTTCAAGTGGGTCCGGACAGCTTTTTCACCAGCACTCCGTAGCCGTAGCGGTATGCGGCGTATCCTGTAGCTGGGATATCGAAAACAGACGTGATTAAGCGGAGTAGAATCACCGCTGAGGCGGAGATAGGCCCAGGGACGCTGAATGTGATGAGAGTGGCTGTTAGACTGGTTTCGTAGATTCCAAGCATCCCAGGAATCGGAATCGGAATCATTTCAACCATTTCACCAACAGCCATTGCGATGACAACTATCCATACTGAAGAAACATGTCCCAATGCGGCCAGTGTACCCCAGAGCAAGATTATCGAACAACTCCAATCCCCACTACTCGAGAGGAACGTAAGTAATATATCACGTCGGTTTGAAAGTAGTCTCCGGAACGTGTTCTCGTAATCGGTTAAGAATCGTTCAACACTCCAGCTCGTGTCATGTTCCTGCAGGCGTTGGACGTGATCCGTGATTGGACGTATGATTCTGACTGTTATTGACCGGAGTGGCTGAATGAAGCGAGGGGAGAGGGAGAAATAAAGGCATACTAAAATGATAACGATCAATACTCCTGAAGCAAATTCGAGCTGAACGGCTTCAGACTGCGGCAACCACCCTTTTACGGATAGAACAAGCATAGCTGTTACAGTGCTTACCAATACCGTGATGATGTAGGTTACTCGGTGGAGGATGACGGTTGAAGCAGACTCCCCGGTATGCATCTCGGCCTCCTTGGCTCCCAAAACGACGCGCATTGATTCTAGAATAAATCCGCTTGAAGTCAGGAAACTGATGAAGACGCTGGCGAATGTAATCGTCTGGCACATGACGAATTTGATGCGGTGCCCGGAGCTTCGAATCAGTACGTACCATGTGGTTCCGTACATGAGAAAACCCACAAGCTCCACCAGGACGAGCAAGACAATTGCGATTGGACTAACTCGTGAAAGAACGAGGAGTAACCCATTTGCTCCCATGTAATCTATGAACAGCAGTAGTGCGAGGATGCCTACCAGTAGCCAGCATAAGCGCACCATACTGCTTTTCTTCATGGGTATCCGACCGTTGATTGGGCGTGTGCCATCTATCACGACAAACGCTAGTTAGCGTTTGTAATTCTTGCCGATGTCAACTTCTTCTCAGTAGCCTGAAGTTAGCGAATGTTCGCCAGATAACATAGATCAGACCGGCAATTGCAGCAATTATTGGAACGACTCCCCAGCCGTGAAGCGACTCATATGTTAGCGTTATGAAGTTGTAAAAGAGCAAAACCAACGAGATGAAATACAGGGTCTCCGAAACGATATACTCCTCTAAACTATACGAGGTTCTCGCCATTTCTCCCGCAATAGCGAAAGTGATTGTGCAAAGCAGTAAGCCGCTCTCGACCGACAGCGGTACAGACCTTCCTAGGAAGCCGAGCGTGAAGACTAACGATGTAAATGAGAAACCTGAAAGGGTCAGCGCGTTGCTTGAGAGCTGCTGCAACATCCAAGAATGCTCCTCCGGAATCTCACGCTTCAAACCAAATCTCTTCCGCAAATCAAATTCACCCAATTACAAAGTGGAAGGTGTTTGAGGTTCCTGTTGGGCCTTATGAATGATCATCCTACCGATAGCAGAGAAAACGATCAGAGTGATGGCGGTTATAATGACGGGGTTGGGCATCCATTGCAGCAGTCCTTGATAGGCGGCCCAAAAAACGAATGCTCCCACAAGCAACCCAGCTCCAGTTCCCTTCATCGTCGAGGAAACTTTCACGTTCAAGAAGTAGGCTATCATAACCGTAACCCACCAACCGATCAGGAACGTAGAAAAAGCGAGTACACCCGTTATCCCGACGATACCCGCATGGGCGACCAAGTAGTTCGATAGGGGGAGATATTGCCTCTTTAGGCGCATTAGGTGCGGCGCCACACGAGAGTATTGCTCGACCGAGCGTAAGACCCTCAGACTCGCATATGTCGCAAAAGCAAGAATTGGCACAACCAGCGCTACGGACACGTAGGATGGAAGCCCGATCGCAGATCCATTCGCAATTGCCAAACCAAAACCTCCTAGTAAAGATAGAAGAACAAATTGCGAAGGCCAGGCCCTGAGAAGACCACCGACTACGACGCCAATCAAGAACACGATTCCAACAGTAAGTAAGGGATAGGCATCTAGGAATCGGCGAAGCGACTCGATTTCCGGCGAAAAGATCGAGTAAAATGCTTCTCTACTTTTCCTGATTATCAGCATTTTGGCTACCCTGAGCTTTTAGGATGCCGTGTCTTCTGCTTGAAATAAGAATAAGAAATAGAGCAAATTAGCTTAATCCGCACCATTCCTTTCATTCCTTCAGAAACATCTTCTTGGCTTCCTCAACACGCTTCACGTACTCGTGAGGATCGTCGGACAATGACACATTTGAGACTGGAAGACTCAAGCCCAACTCCGCGTATAGTTTTCGAACAATTCTCCCACCCAGAACTCTACCGCCGACTCCGAACGAACCCTTGAGTGCTGCGAAAAACTCGTTCAGATGGCTCGAAACCTCTGCCGGACTTATTCCAAGATAGGCGTAGAGGTGATAGCCGAAAGCGTCTGCAACGTTTCTCCCTAAGACTTCGGCGATAGTCTCCTCAATCGATTTAATGAGCGCACTATTGAAACGCTCTTCCGGACTCTTGGTCTCGGGTGACGTCATTGCCGACCGATCTTCTTAACTGAATTGCGAATCGCGTCCAGTGTGATTCTTTTGGGATCGTATTCGACAGTCAGCATCTGCAATATGTGATCGGCTTCTGAATTCGAGACTCCTTTCAGGTTCTTGACTGCCATTCTTGCTTTCTCTAATCTGCTGGGATCATCAGTTTCCCATATGCGAATGGTACACATCGCTCTGCTTTTTTTCTCCTGCATGAGTAGCATCCCACTCACATCTTGGGTAGTGTCGCTATTTCATTGGGGCGTATTTTTTGCGGTGACGTCTCTGGTGTTCGCTACTTTCGGTTACAAAAAATACGTCCTATTGAAGTGTTATCCAGTCCTTATGCACGCTATCGATGAGGTGGGGGTGAAATTTAGATGGAAGTTGAAAATCGAAAGCTGCCTGGTTGGGCGCGAGCTCTAGCTGTCGTGGTAGGGTTAGTTACGCTTGTGGCGGGGTTCCTCGTATTGGTGTTTCCAGCGCTCGGAGTTCTCTTTGTCGTGTACATTCTAGCATTCGCACTTATCCTCCTCGGCGTCGAGAGGCTTGGAATGGGAATTACAGGCCACGCCTACACAGTTACGCCTTTGAGCAAGAAACCAGAACCAGCAAAAACCTAATACTCCTCAATGAATCGCAGGACAACTCGGAGAACTATCGTTCTCCACTCCCACTGTTTTCTTTTCCTATGTCGCGTCAAGAAATTCAAGGGAATCAACTCACACTTTAAAGGAGGTTCAATAGAATAATTCAGGGCTAATTATAATTGATGAAGAAAGAAAATAGTGTGACAAGGTCGTTTCGAGTAAGCGAAACTGCATTCAAGGCTCTAGAGGAAGACGCTGCGAGGCGGAATGTTAGTGTGAATACTCTTGTGAACCAGCTCTTGCTCGCATACGCAAACTGGGGTCGATTTTTTGCTAAGATTGGTGCAGTTCAGATCCCAAAAGAAGCGTTCAGCCGACTCTTGGATGCCTCTTCCGATGAGGCAGTCATCGAAGCTGCTCGCCTCTCAGGACTGGACACTCCAAGAGCGATCATGCTCGCGAAACATGGAACACTATCCCTAACCACAGTCTTGGACTTCATTCGCGCAGGCGCCGCCTATGGCGGGTACGCAGAGTACAGTGAGGTGGAGAATCAAGGGAAATTAGTCATCACGATAATGCACAATATGGGCCGGAAAGCATCAATTTATTTCGGCAGCCTCTTGGAATCTATATTTGCAAACATAGACCGTCACCCTAAAATTAGCTCAAGTGAACACTCAGTCCTAATCGAAATCTAGAGCCGACGATATTCGCTGGCCAAGTCATCCTCACAAGCCGTTCTTCTTTAGTCGGATTCGAACCCACCGTAGTACCTGTGCTTGGCTGGATGAACACCGGACCTTTATCAGGTTGCGCGGGTTTCCCCAAATGGGTCAAAATTCGTTTGAGATTGACATAACCTACCTTATGTTGGCCATTGTTCTAATAGTGCTGGAAGCAGGTGTATTCTCGGTTGACTCTTTCCTTGGATTTTAGGGGGCGAAATAAGTGAGCCACGTTGCTATGAGTGATGCAGAACTTCGGGAGTTCCTCTCTCAACCTTTGATCGCTGATATCGTGACCTTGAAGAAAGATGGCTCCCCGCAGATCACGCCTGTCGATTATTATTTCGACGGTACCTATCTTTACTTCTCGACCACCACCGACCGGGCGAAAGGTAGGAACCTAAAACGCGACAACAGAATCGCCGTCTCCATCCGAAACGAGAACGCTCACAAAGTGGTTCTCTTTGCTGGCACCGCCGACATCCTGGATGACACGGACCATGCTCTAGTTCGTAGGATCGTTGCAAGATACTGGCCGCCAGACAAGGTCGACGAAACGCTAAGCGGTCTGGAGGCCAACCGAATCATACTCCGAATGAAGCCAACCAAGACGATTAGCTGGGATTACGCCAAATCAGGAAACTAACAGACCTGTCGAGAAAAATTAGAAAGACCCGCGATTCAAACTACAGGAGGGCTCCAGTGGAAACGAGTGCACGGGGTCCGTCAAAAATACAGGGGGCCTGTTCGAACCCCTGAACCCCGCCGTACAGGGGTTCTGAATTCTTCTCGTTGTCATGTCCTTTCGTCAGCGGATCATGATGCAAACCGCTGTATTTTTCCAGTTTGCTCTAACGAATTAGAAGCAGCTCAAATCACCTAGAAGTTTATCTTCAAATTTCACCAATAGTTCTGCGGCGTGAGATTTGACCCAAGATTTTTCGAAAGACGAGAAGACACCCCTAGGTTCGCGGAGTGAATTCAATTCGGCCCCCTCGGTTCAAATCCCACCCCCGGCGCTTTGACGATAACCCACGGGGTTCTAAGCGAAATCCTCTCCCTAGCTTTCTGGATGCAGAAACAGGGCTATCGACCCTCTACTATCCGTAGCTGTGTTAGCACTCTGAAAGCCATTGCAAAGAAAGCCAACTAATTAGTGATCGGATTGATTGTTGCACTCTGTTGGGACGTAGTCTTCCGTAAACACCCCGAATACTCAGGACACCGTTCGCTTGTTTCTCGAAATGGCCACAGCCCATGTCGAGCTAAAATTACATTAATTTCTTTCAGGGTCTTAGGTTCCCGGAAAGAGCCAAAGCCTTCAATGGAAAGCCGATATTCCGAATTGCGAACCTTAACCTGAGCCTTGCTTCTCGGCACTCCATTCTCAAGAACACAGTCTAGTCGGTAAACCCCATCTGGGCATTTCGTCCACATTTTCATAACACCCCCAGTTACCCTTCACGCCTAGCGTGACGAGAGTAACCTTTCCCATCAAACAGATTCATTTGCAATCAAGTAGTATATGGGATTTGCCATCTGGCAAGAGTCGGACTTGGCTTTGGTCCCTAATCTTTGGGGCAGTAACGAGTATACTGAACCTAGGTCTACTTCATCTGAAGTAGAGACTCGGTTTCATTGATCTGACCGGCGTAAATCTTCTTGTCTTCTTCGTCTCGGATAGATTCCAATTCCTTGCGCGCCATCACAATGTAATCTCTAGCCAGTTGAGGCTGCTCCGCAACCGCATACCCGCGGGCCACCCCTTCGTAGGCGGATGGCAACAACTCGGACAGATTATTCTTAATCACTAATTCTAGGGACGACTTGGCAAAGAGTAGGGAAAGTTCTGCCTGTTTGAGATCGGCATATGCTCGTGATATCAGCCATTCTCCTACGGCGAGGTTTCGGGCGTTCCTGAGCAGACCCCAATGATATCTTGAGGTATGAGCTAGGATCAACATTTGCCTGTCGCCGTCCGGCGTTCGATTCTTCGTTTCTAAATAGTCCCAAGTCTTGTTGAAGCATTCCTTTGCAATCTTTCTATGAAACTCCGATTCCTGCTCTGACGTTTCGGGCATAGCTTAGAAACCTGATTCTAACAGGTTTAGTGCCCACTAACGTATCAAGATACGTGAACAGTTTTGTGACTCCATTCGTCTTTCTTCACTTTAAGTCCATGAATGCCCCAGCTCCAAGAAGTATGCGGAGTTATTCGAAGATACTTTCCAGGGCCGAACATGCCGTTACGCTCTACGACCTCTGCTGTTCCGAATAACTTTATGCCCCGAGGCTTCCACGGATCAACAGATTCTAGATCGTCGATCACTAGACCTACTCGGACGTTGCCGTCTCTGACGCTCTTGTATTTGCGCGTCCTGAGAAAGATGTCCTGACTGTGGCTTCCGACATAGAAATATTTGCCATCAAATTCGAAAGCCACTGGGACCACCTCGGGTTGATCCTCTTTCGATACCGTCGCGATTCTAGCGAGTCGCTGGGACTTCAGGTATTCAATCTCTGGAGCTGAATATGTCAAACTTGCTCTCCTTATACACTGCTCAACCATGATTTATTGACTGCTTTTTCGTTCGGCCAGAGCTAAGTTGACACGAGATGAGTATTTTTCACCTACACCTTCGAGAATTCTACTTGGTTCATTTTTATTTGGGTTGCTTGTTTATTCAGTAAGCTCCGGGACAGTACTGAGTTGAAGAAATGTGAGTAGCGTGAACCTTTCTGATTTCGCGTATCTCAGTGCGGTTGACGAGTATACTGACTATGTGGTCTACAAGAAGCTGTCAGGCCTAGGGTTTGAGAAACGGCATAGATTCAGTGGAACGTTGAAACGATTGTCTGGGATGGAGTACGGACACTACCGTTTTTGGAGTCGATATTGTCCCGAAAGAAGGATCGGAGTAAGTAATCTCAAGGTTTACTTCATAATTCTCATCCGGCTTATACTAGGAGTTACATTTGCCGTCAAGTTTCTTGAAAGAAACGAGATGAGTACGATCCAGAAGTACAAGGATGTCGCGCGTCTAATTCCTCAAAGAGACCGTGCACAGTTCAGAAAGATGGTAGCTGATGAAGTGGAGCACGAGAATATATTCGCCGGACAGTTTGATGAACCTCAGATAAAGTACATTTCATTCATTGTTCTCGGTCTGGCGGACGCCTTAGTTGAGATCGCAGGAATTCACGCGGGTTCGCTGGGAATCTATAACTCAACTGTACTGGCAGGCTTGGCAGGTATCATAGCGGGGGCGGCGGCCTCGATAGCTATGGCATCGGCAGCCTATGCCCAAGCGAAAACCGGTTTCAAAGGTTCAGCGACTCTTTCAGCAATATACACAGGCATATCCTATTTCGTTACCGCGGTCATTCTAGCTACGCCATATTTTCTGACAAAGATAATGGTTGACGCCCTGACCGCCTCGTTGCTACTCGCGGTTGCTTTGATAGCTTTCATAAGTTTCTACGGCTCAATAATCTCCGGCGGCGCATTCAGGAAAGACTTCATCGAAATTACGAGCATCATGTTCGGCGCGACGGTTGCACTCTACCTAATCGGAACGGTCATCAGATACCTAGTAGGAATAACGATCTAAAACCACCGTGATCCTAGGCATCTTTCACTAAATGGAACAAAACTCATTAGGAAAAGCCATCCGTCTGTGGAGTGCGGGCTTAACCCGTGTGGTCAACTTGACGCAGAAACCACAATATGAAGAGGAAATCCGGCCTGCGTTGGCCGCCTAACTCCCCTCTTTTTCTTTTAGGCAGACGCCTAGCTCGGTTCTTTGATTAGGTCGCCCCAGACTTTGGCCGGCTTCCAGTTGTACACGATTGTTTTGAGCCTAGTCATTTCCTCTATGCTGTATCCGATTCCTTCCCTACCTATTCCAGAATCCTTGTTGCCCCCGAAGGGATAGTAGCCGACGCCGTGACGGGGGGCGGCGTTTATCGTCACTTCGCCTTCTTCCAAACGCTTGGCCACTTTCCTTGCGAGGTTGATGTCGTTTGTGAAAACGCAGGAATCTAACCCGAATCTGGACTTGTTCGCAAGCTGAATTGCCTCGTCGACATCTTTCACATGTCGAATTGGGATAACGGGCCCGAAGGTTTCTTCCCACATGACTCTGGCATCGATAGGAACTTCATCTAGAACGGTAGGTTGGTAGTAATTCCCCTGATACTTTCCGCCAGTAAGCAGCTTTGCCCCCCTGTTTACTGCGTCCGTGACCAATCCATGAACCCGTTCAACCGCAGTGTGATCTATTAGCGGACCTAACTTAACGGATGAATCACGCGGATCTCCCATCTTGTAGGAGCCGACTTCCGTCATTAGGCTCTTTACGAATATGTCGGCAATCTCTTGCTCGACAAATACCCTTGAAATTGCATCGCATCTTTGGCCACTGTAGCTCAGCGATCCTTTGACAGTTTCATTCACGGCAAGATCTAGATTGGCATCTTTGAGTATGATGGCGCATCCTTTTCCTCCGAGTTCCATATGCAGTCCCTTGAGACCTGCGACTCTCGCGAGGGTTTTTCCAACTTCAGTACTACCTGTGAATGTCAACATGCTGATTTTGTCGTGGGCTGCGAGGTATTCGCCAATGGGGCCTCTCGCAGTTATCACATTTAGAGAGCCCTTGGGGATGCCTGCTAGTTCCAGTAGCCTTGCGAACATGAGAAAGGAAAGTGGGTCTTTGCTTGAGGTTTTTGCGACGACCGAGTTTCCAGCCAGGAGCGCTGGAATGACTTTGGTTGCGGTTATGTATAGTGGGTAATTGAACGAGGAGATAGCAAGAACGACTCCCAATGGCTCCCTAAGTACGTCTGCGTCGGTTCCTAGTGTCTCATCGGACCAGTCTCCAGGTATGTGTTCCCCTCGAATTTTTCCATACTCCTCAGGGGTAAGTTTCAATCGTTCTGCGGTCGCCTTGACTTCGCCTTCAGCATTGGACTTAGGTTTTCCAGCTTCTAGAGTTAGGATTGAAACCAATGATTCCTTGTTCTGCAATAGAAGTTCGCGGGCGCGTTGGAAGATTTCAATCTTCTTTACGGCTGGAATGATTCTGATGAATTTGCGGTTAGTGTACGCCGCCTCTACTGCGCGTTCAGCCTCTCGCTCAGATGAACTTGGGACGGTTGCAACTAAGCCACCGTCAATAGGGCTTCGAACCTCAATTCGCTCCTTTAGCGAAACCCATGCGCCCTCAAGAAACATTTTGAATTCTAAGCAACCGGAATCTGACAATTCGTAAATTGGCTCGAAAACCTTTGCGAGCTTCGTCTCGTGTTGATTTGCTACCATGCCTAAGACTTCCATCAAGTTCTAATCGAGTAACGCTTCTATAAAGCGGTCGCCACAAGTTTGGACAAGTATGGACTAGATTTTCTTGGCCTCAATGAAAGAAACGGGCCAGTCAAAGGTGAAGCTTCTACCCTTTGTGAACTCTTTCAGCCCATCTGCAAGCTCGCTGTACAATTCTTTTCGCTCTTTCTTGGGAAGTTCATTGAACTCTCGCCTTAGGCTCGCACTAGTAAATCGCATGTCTAGGAAATCATAAACCCCAGAGAGACGCACGCGGTAGGTCCGTTCTTTGAAGCTTATTCCGGTGAAGCCGGACCGTCTAAGTTCTCGAAGCTGAAAACTGAGAGTCATTTTCCGATTTCCGTATTGCTCGAAAATGGCGAGAGCGGTTCTTTGAGTTCTTAGCCTGACCGATGGATTGGCGGTTCGATGTCGTTGCAGAACATCTCCGAAAATCCTGTGCACTTTGACGTTCTTCAGACGCGAAGTATTGTACACAAAGCAGCCACCTTGTTTAAGCACTCTAAAGGCTTCGGTGGCAATTTCATCGAAATTGAGGAATGATATTCCGCAATTCGAGATCACTGCGTCGAAAAAGTTGTCAGGGAGGTACAAATGCCTCGCATCCATAAACAAGAACTTCAGATTCCGCGGCCTAGTTTTCGCAGTTTTGCGATTTGCTGCTTCTAGCATTCGCCTCGACATGTCTATGCCAAAGACAAAACCCCTTTGTCCAACGACCCTGGCAGCCTTGAACGCGGCGATACCGGTCCCCGTTCCAACATCAAGTGCAATTTGCCCTTTAGATATTCTCGCCGCGCCGACTAGATCCTGTGCGAATCTACGAAATATCGGAACCCAATGAACTTCCCACGCCTCAACGTCCTCGTCCCATAGCCCTTGCCTAATTCTATCGGCCTCCTCAACTGTCATCCTCAAATGGTAGAACCCTAACGTCCAGAGCCTGACCCTCTCAACTTAACATTTATCACCACTCGCAGGTGCGCAACCTGTCACTGACCTAAATTGGAGAGGCAAAGCTACGGGTCAACTGATTTACGCAAAAACGTGCGCGGCCTTTGACGTTTACCGAGTTAGCGTAGAGTAGGACGACATGTTCTGGAATAGTCCGGGGAGAAAGAAGAATGGATGGGGATTAGAGGGTTACATGGTTTCAGCTGATTTGGTAGCGGACAGCAGAAAGTTGTACGTCCCACTGTGCCCCGTATTCACCCGTGAAATTGCTGGAGGCATGCACTAGTACACCGCCTGAGCTCAGGCCGATATCCTGTCCGTAGATTACGAAGTAACCTAAGCCTCCGTCTGGAGCGGTGGCCGGACCCTGGTAGATGGAGGTATGTGTGTCAAGGTTGTAGTCACCGCGCCAATGACCTACATCGATCACGTAGTCTTTGGATATCATCTGGAAGGTACCTGATAGTACTTTGAAGATCACGTTGTGTGGGCCAACGAATGTTACTTGAACTTGGAGTTCAAGGTTGGCTGTGCCTGTGACCCATTCGCCATCAATCCAAGCGCGTGCAGAGCCGCTGATTGTAGTAACTGAGTATTGATCGCCGACGGCTACCAAGCTTCCAGCATATAGCGGATCTGCGAATACGGTTGTTACTGGGAGGCTAAGTAAGACGACTCCAAGCAAGATTGAGGGTGCATATTTTGTCTGCATTTTTCGATCACCAACGAGCCCGTTGATTGATCTAATTTAAGTCGGTTCGGAAGGAATGATCTGGACGAATCATCGATGAGTGTTAGGCAATTAGAAAGGCCGTGGATGAGCAGTTGGCCTAAAGATGTGCCGAAGTCGATTGATTACCCAGAAATCTCCCTAGGTCAGATGCTTCACAAAATTGCAGGGAACTTCCCTGAAAACCCGGCTTTGTACTATTTGAGGCAGAAAATTACGTTCTTTGAACTCGAAACGCTTGCAGGAAAGTTTGGAAAGGCCCTCCAAAAATGCGGGGTTAGGAAAGGGGACCGAGTCGCTCTCTACCTACCGAACATTCCTGAGTTTGTTGTCGCATATCATGGCGTGTTGAGGATAGGCGCGATCTGTGTTGCCATTAGCCCGCTTTACAAAGAAAGAGAACTTCTTCAAATCCTGACGGACTCGGAAGCAAGAGTCGTTGTTTGTTGGGATAGACTCCTACAGTTTGTAGAGGCGACCCGAAACAGGCAGAAACTAGATCACATTATCACGGCCACCGGCGATGATGTATCATTGCGAGCCTCTAACCAAGTTCAGGAAAACTCTACACTAGAAACTGAGAGTATGAGTACGTTTATCGCAGAAAATGATGGCATATCATCGCTTGCTGACATTCAACCGAGGAAGGATGTCGCCCTTCTGCAGTACACCGGAGGAACGACTGGCGTGCCTAAGGGCTCGATGTTAACGCACTATAACATCGTGGCTAACGCTATTCAATTTTCCACTTGGCTGGGGATGAAAGCCGGAGAAGTTCACCTCGCTGCGCTGCCACTATTCCACATCTATGGCATGACGGTGGCGATGAATGCACCGATCTTCACGTCTGGTTCGATCGTCCTCATTCCTGACCCGCGTGACACGAGTTCAATTCTTCAAGCCATCGATGACTTGAAGCCCACCGTTTTCTGCGGCGTCCCAGCCATGTACGATGCAATAATTAATCGACCGAACATCAACCGCGATAAATTGCGTTCAATCCGTGTATGCGTGTCGGGAGCATCGCCTCTTTCCCTCCAGGTTCAGCAGAAATTCGAGGAGTTGACCGGAGGGAGGCTCGTGGAAGGTTATGGCTTGACCGAGGCAAGTCCGGTTACACACGTCAACCCGCTTGATAGTGCCAAGAAGAACCGTTTCGGCTCGATCGGCATCCCAATTTCAGACACGGAAGCGAAGATTGTAGATGCAGAAACGGGGACGCATGTTCAGCCACCTGGCATCGCTGGAGAGTTGGTTATACGCGGACCACAGGTTATGATTGGTTACTGGCATAACACCCAGGAAACGAAGATAGCGCTCCGAGACAATTGGTTATACACTGGTGATATTGCGACGATAGATGCGGACGGATACTTCCACATAGTAGACCGCAAAAAGGATATGATCAATGTTTCCGGAATGAAGGTCTGGCCGAGGGAAGTGGAAGAGGTACTATGCGAGCATCCAGCCGTAAGAGAAGCAGCTACGGTCTCAACACCTGACCCGACCAGCGGAGAAGCTGTCAAGGCATTTGTAGTTCTAAGAGACGGATTCAAAGTCACGCCCTCGGAGCTCATCGCGTTCTGCAAAGAAAGGATCGCTGACTACAAGGCTCCGAAGATAGTTGTGTTTCGAGAGACATTGCCTAAGAGTTCGGCTGACAAGGTCCTTAGAAGAGAGCTCAGAAAAGACAATGTAGTCCGGCGCTAGTCTTTCGACTCTTCCGTCACTACTTACGGGTCTAGTAGTTTCTGACGCGCATCGATTGGAATTTAGACTAAACAGTTAAGAAGACCACAACTTCGAACGCTAACAGTTTCGCTCAGAGTGTTCGACAATGGCGCTTCGTGAAATACTTCCAACCAAAACGATGGTATTCCCTGAAAACCGCGTGAACCTAAAGACTCTTGCTGAGATTCACCGAGAAAGCTTAGAGAAACCCGACGCTTTCTGGCGAAAGATTGCAGATGAGCTCTTTTGGTATGAGAAAACTGGGCCTGCATTTGAAGAAATGGCCCAACCACCTTATGGTCGTTGGTTCCCACAATGGAAGAGCAATATGTCCTATAATGCCCTCGATCGCCACGTTTCTGGGCCGAAGAAGAATAAAGTCGCTTACCATTGGGAAGGAGAAAACGGAGAGAAGCGAACACTCACCTACAACGAACTCTACCAAGAAGTGAACAAGTTTGCTTCAGCGCTGAAGAAACTGGGAGTCAAGAAAGGCGACAGGATCACAATATACCTCCCCATGATTCCTGAACTTCCAATCAGCATGCTAGCAGCGACTAGGATTGGAGCGATTCACTCCGTAATCTTCGCAGGCTTCACCGCTCAATCAATCGCCAACAGAATAGAGGACTCGAAATCAAAACTCGTCATAACCGCAGATGGGTCTTTCAGGAAAGGAAAGACGCTGGACCTCAAATCGATCATAGATGAATCTATCAAGCAAACGAGCGGCGTCGAGAAAGTCATCGTCGTGAGAAGAGCAAAGAACCAAGTCAATATGGAAAAGGGGCGCGATCTCTGGTATCATGACCTGCTAGGCTCAGCTGAGGTGTACGTCGAACCGGAACAGGTAGAGGGAATCCACCCAAGTTTCATTCTCTACACTTCCGGAACAACTGGAAAGCCGAAGGGAACAACCCACAGCAACGGCGGGTATATGACGTGGGCGCACTACACGATGAAAGCGGTTTTCGATGTCAATGATAGCGACATCTATTGGTGTACTGCGGATATCGGTTGGATAACCGGACACACGTACATCGTTTACGGGCCTTTGATACGGGGCGTTACTTCACTGATGTATGAGGGTACCCCGGACTATCCGCAACCTGATAGATGGTGGGATCTCGTCGAGAAGTACAAGGTCACGATTATCTACACGAGCCCTACCGCGATTAGAATGCACATGAAATTCGGTGAGCAATGGGCTCAGAAACACAATCTAAGCTCCCTGAGGCTACTCGGCAGCGTAGGAGAACCAATCAACCCTGAAGCATGGAAATGGTACTTCAAGAACATCGGCCGAGAAGCAATTCCCATCGTTGACACCTGGTGGCAGACTGAGACTGGTGGGATCCTAATCAGTCCTCAACCCGGAATAGTGCCGATTCCGCTGAAACCCGGATCGGCGACGATGCCTATTGCTGGGGTTGATGCTGACGTTTACAGTGAAAACGGCGCGCCAACTAAAGCCGGAGAGAAAGGATACATTGTCATTAAGCGGCCCTGGCCGGGTGAATTCATGACCCTATGGAATGACGCTGCGAAATTCAAACAGGTCTACTTTACACGGTTCCCGGGAATATACTTGCCCGGAGACTTCGCCATGAAAGACGATGACGGTTACTTCTGGCTTCTAGGGCGAGCTGATGAAGTGTTGAAGGTTGCAGGCCATAGAATAGGAACAATCGAACTTGAGGATAGTTTGATTCAACACCCCGCCGTGGCCGAATCTGCCGTAATCGGAAAATCCGACCCGGTGAAGATGGAAGTACCGGTGGCTTTCGTCGTCCTCAGACCGGGCTTTAATCCTACCACGGAGCTCAAGAAGGAACTCTCAAACCACGTGAGAAACACAATCGGCCCAATCGCAGTCCCCGAGGCAATCTACTTCGTCAGCAAACTGCCCAAAACACGTAGTGCGAAAATAATGCGACGAGTAATGAAAGCAGTCGTTGAGAATAGGACCATTGGCGACGTGACCACGATCGAGGATGAAACTAGCGTAGACGAAATGAAGAATGCGTACAGCGGACTGCAGGCTGAGATGAAGAGCTGAGTCTCCATAAGGAGATGAGTTAAGACGAGCCAAAAAGAATCCTTGCTAGCAAATCCCGCACCCCTAGGCTTAATGGGATTCGGGATGACAACGATCCTCCTCAACCTAGCTAACATGGGACTATTCGGGATAAGCAGCATAATCGTCGCAATGGGGATCTTCTATGGCGGCCTCGCACAGATTATAGCTGGCGTAATGGAGTTCCGGAAAGGAAACACCTTCGGAACACTCGCCTTCACCTCCTACGGCCTCTTCTGGCTATCGCTCGTCTTCATCATCATATCCACCGTTGAACGCCCCGCAGTTACCCCCGACAACGCGGCATGGGCAGCATACCTGTTCATTTGGGGCCTCTTCACTCTAATGATGTTCTTCGGCACACTAAAAATGAACAGAGCTCTTCAAACAATATTTCTGTCGCTTGCAATACTTTTCTTTCTGCTCACCGCCTCACACTTCATCCCACAACTGCAACTGATCGCGGGAATCGAGGGAGTGCTCTGCGGCTTCAGCGCATTCTATCTCTCCGCTGCAGAAATTCTAAACGAAGCCTACAAACGCGTAATCCTTCCTATCGGCCCCATGAAAGCCAACTAATCTGCAAGCTCTCAACGTGAAAAAGAGAACACATACCCTTACAGTAGGTTACAGACATCGTTAACCGCGATATGGGGGACGACCTTCTGAGTCAAGATTGAGTGTTCAGTTTGATTCGTCTTGAGATTGAGGCTCCGAGCTTTGTCCATTGATGTACTACTCCATAGATAGGGGTCGCATATGTAGAAGTATATGCTAAAAGTGCGTGATAATTAAAAGACGACCATCTATTTTCACGGTTTACTTCAGGTATGAAATTTGCAGACCCTTACAAAAGAACAACTTCTAGAGAAAGCGAAGAAACCCGCCCTAGACGCAATGAAGTTCCATCCATTCTACCGTGGAAAAATGGAGATCGTACCCAAATGCGTGATACGTGATTTCAACGACTTCGCAATATGGTACACCCCAGGCGTTGCCGACCCTTGCAAGGCTATAGCCAAAGACGAACGCCTTGTCTATGAATACACAAACAAGTGGAATATGGTAGCAATCGTAACCGACGGAACCAGAGTACTTGGCTTGGGAGATATTGGGCCTAAGGCCGGACTTCCCGTAATGGAAGGAAAATCAATTCTGTACAAGTATCTCGGAGGCGTGGACGCTTTCCCGATTTGCCTTGGGACAAAGGATCCCGACGAAATCATTACGGCTGTGAAATGGCTTCAACCCTCATTCGGCGGAGTCAACCTTGAGGATATCTCGCAGCCCAAGTGCTTCCGCATACTGGACACGTTGAGGGCTGAGGCTGAAATTCCAGTGTGGCACGATGATCAGCAAGGTACGGCAACGATCGTCCTCGCTGGAGTGATCAACGCACTACACTTGGTTGGCAAGAAAGCTCAGGATGTAACGGTTTCATTGATAGGTGCTGGCGCGTCGAACGTTGCATGTAGTAGGTTAATGTTCGCTTACGGCATCAAACCCGAGAACACTTTCGTAGTAGACACAAAAGGTATACTCGGTCTCGAGAGGAAAGATATCGAAATGCGAAAGGCGGAGTTTGTCGACAAATGGCGCCTCTGCAGAACAACAAACAGCGAACAGCGCAAAGGCGGCGTCGCCGAAGCAATGAAGGGCACCGATATGTGCATAGCCTTATCGAAACCTGGCCCGGACACCATCAAGAAGGAATGGGTCGCAGCAATGAACAAAGACGCTATCCTGTTCGCATGCGCTAACCCAATCCCAGAAATCTGGCCTTGGGAGGCAAAAGAGGCGGGTGCGCGAGTAATCGCCACAGGCCGCTCAGACTTTCCGAATCAAGTAAACAATTCGCTGGGCTTTCCCGGAATTTTCCGCGGAGCACTAGATGTCAGGGCTCGAACAATAACTGACGAGATGTGTATCGCCGCCGCAAACGAACTTGCTCTATGCGCCCGTGAGAAGGGCCTGAGCGAGGACTACATAGCTCCAACTATGGATGAATGGGCAGTCTTTCCAAGGGAGGCGGTCGCGGTCGGATTGAAGGCACAGGAGATTGGAGTCGCTGGCTTGAAACTCACGAGAACGCAATTGCTAGAGACAGCTACGGCAATCATCAAGAGGTCGAGGGATATGACCCAGAATTCGATGAAGATGGGATACATTCCCAAGGCTCCAGATTAGGAGGAGAAGAAGATGAAAGGAGAAACATCCAAAAAAGAATACGATTTAATCATTGTCGGCGGAGGACCTGCAGGGCTAACGGCGGCAGCATACGCAATTAGGAAGCGAATAGACACAATGCTCGTCAGCGAGAACCTCGGAGGAAAAACGAACTACAAGTTTACCCTCCCAGGCGTTGAAACCCATCCAATTATCGATGGGGAAGAACTCGTCAGTAAATTCAAGAGCCAAATCGAATACCTCGACTTCGCCCGCCAGCTAGACAAAGTTACGAAAATCGAGCGAGCAAGCGACCAATTCATTGTATCGACTAAAGGTGGTGGAACCTTGAAGAGCAGGGCACTTCTCATAGCCACTGGCGTGATGCCCAAACGACTCAACGTCCCCGGCGAACAGGAATTGTTAGGACGCGGAGTCAGCTATTCGGCGGTAAGCCACGCGCCACTATTCATCGACATGGAAGTAGCAGTCGTAGGCGATGGAAACACCGCAGTTCAAGCTGTTGCTGAGCTAGCACAGATAGCTAAGGGAGTGAAAGTAATAGGAGCTCTAAGCAAACTTGCTGAGTCTGAGATAGGAAAGAGGCTCATGGCTTCCGGCAAGGTAGAATTCTTCACCGACTATGAGGTGAAGGAGATTCGAGGCAAAGCGGCAGTTGAAGAAATCGTAATACGGCATAAGACCAACAAAACTGAAAAGGTGCTCGCTGTAAAGGGGGTCTTCGTCGAGTTGGGATATGCACCGGATAAGGACCTGTACGCTCATCTGGTGAAGACGACAACCGAAGGAAGAATCATGATAAGCGAAAACAACCAAACCAACATACCTGGACTATTCGCGGCAGGAGACATAACAGACATAAACGCACAGCAAGTTGTCATAGCAATCGGTGAAGGAGCCAACGCAGCCCTGAGCGCATACAACTACCTACTAAGCCTCAAACCCCGATAAACAGAAACACATTCACTGTCGGCACACCTCCCCTAGGCGAAGGGGAGACCTGGGATTGAGCGCCCAAAGGAGTTCCAGGTGGAGCAATAACTCTGTTGTCTGAAGTGCGAAGTGGTCGAAAAGAGCTCGCTAATCTACTGAGTGGAATTGACGTACTCTCTCCTTTTCTTACTGTTTCTCCAAGCCCTCTTATTACTGAGGGCAACGCATCATCTATCGTGAGAACTAAGGGTTAGAGGTGTTTACAATGAGGAAGAAACAGAAAACGAAAATGGTAAGAGCTCAGACAGAACCAATTCAGCCATCGACCCAAAGCGAGCAAGTAGCCTAGACCGAAATCCGCCAACTGAAATGCGGTAGTCAGCGTAGTTACGGCCAGTTGCTATGGAACTGCCCTGACTTATCTAACCGCTCATACCCGTGTGCCCCGAAACGGTCCCGTAGTATCTGAATGAGGTTTGCCGGTAGGCGTTCGCTGCGGTAACCATCATAGTAGTCCAACGACGCTCCAATCGAAGGGACTGGCAAACCTGCATCTTTAGCTGTCTTTACGGACTCACGCCACCGATTCTCCAAGCCGGCAAGTAATTTTGCGAAGGCTTGATCCATCATTAGATTCGGGAGTTGGCCGTTGATTTCGAAGGCATGCTGGATAGGATCAAGCATCCGAGCGCGGATTATGCAACCCCCCCTCCAGATTCGCGCCACATCGGCGAACGGAATCATGTATTCATACTCTTTGGATGCCGTACGCATCAAATGAAAACCCTGAGCATAGGACATGGAGATAGAGGCACGAACCGCGCCTTCAAGTCTTTCTGTGAAATTCCCCGGAACCGAAACTTGATGCGGCTTTCTGAGCGGCTTCAAAATCTCAGCGGCCTTCACCCGTTCTTCTTTCAAACCTGAGAGATTTCGTGCACTGACGGCCGCGTCGATGGTTGGTGTTGGAATTCCTAGGTCCATCGCGTTTTGCGAGGTCCACTTACCAGTCCCTTTCTGTCGGGCCCGGTCCAGAATCAATGAAACTAGAGGACTCTTCGTGGTCGGATCAATCTTCCCAAGGACTTCCACAGCAATCTCCATAAGGAATGAGCCGAGCTCGCCCTCATTCCATTCCTTGAAAACGTTTCTTGCTTGCTTAAGGTTCAGGCCAGCACCTCGTGTAAGCAGGTCATATGCTTCGGCGATAATTTGGATTATAGCGTATTCGATTCCATTATGAACCATCTTAACGTAGTGACCGGCTCCCCTGGGACCAAGATATTCGCAGCAAGGCCCATCAACTTGGGCAGCTACGCGCCCCAACATTTCACGAACTAGCTCGTACCCTTCCCGCGAACCTCCGACCATGATGCAGGGCCCTTTGAGAGCCCCCTCCTCTCCCCCGCTGACGCCGACACCGAGGAAACTAATGCCTCGCTTGGCCATGTCTGCGAATCTTCGCTCAGTATCCTGGAAGAACGAATTACCACCGTCCATAACGACATCTCCGCTCGACAAAAGCTCCGTTAAACTCGTGAGAGTTGCATCTACTGGCGTTCCGGCGGTCACCATAAGGAAGATTCGACGGGGCTGGTTGAGTTGGCTAACGAATTTCTCTAATGAATACTCTGCCAAGAACTCGGGGTACTTTGAAGCGAAATCGCGAGTCTTGTCTCCTGTTCGGTTATAGACGACAACGGTATACCCGTGGTTTTGGAGATTACGGGCTAGGTTTTGCCCCATGACTCCGAGCCCGATAAGGCCTATGTCTCCCACCAATTCTCGTCATCTCCAGCTACGCTTTCCTTTGGAGTTGGAAAAAGGTTCAGGTCCGGCGTCGAGAACGTATGTGTCGGCGGGTTCGCGGGCGGAGCCGCCTCGCGGGCTTGATTTTCCTTCGGCGCACGATAAGGTAAGCTATGGCAATTGCGGCAACAGTGCCGAGTATGATTCCGCCTGGGACGGTAAAGTCGATCTGCCAAACCCCAGTTAGAGTGTGGGGCTTATCCATCGAAATGGTTCCGTCCGGTGAATTCGTAATGAGCTGCCCGTTCTCGTACCAGCCCTGGAATGCCGACCTCGCTCCCATCGCTCCGAGTACCCCCGTTATTGGTTCATACTGATTGGCTGAGAACGCTGCAACGGTGTCGGCGTCATACCATCCCGCCCCTGTGGCGTTCTCGCCTGTTCCAACTATCGTGAGTAGGTTTTGGGTTACGTAAACCGCTTCGACGCTTACATTACCTGTAACTATGACTGTGTGAATTGTTCCAAGAGACCCATCAGACCAATGATCAAACCTCAACCGCGTAGAGGGGCCTACCTGCACGAGCGCCGGGACAGTTATGTTATTTCCACCCAACGCTACCCCAACTTCGACCGGCCCAGGAAGCTGTTGAACGCCATCCACCGACACAACCACAGCTCCTGGCACTACGACAGTCAAGGTGACTGGAGTGAGGTCAACGCTGAATAGGTTACTGCTCACCGAACCCGAAACAAGATTTCCTTGCTCGTCGAGAATAACGGAGGTGATATTCAGAAGCCAGGATCCCGGCCCACGTTTTCCTCCGAAGATTCCACCTATCTGAAAGCCAATCTGCTCGACTCCTGATGCCGCTGGAACCTTGATCACGCAGACAGCCCCCACCTCACCTTGGCTTAGGCAGGGGTCCGTGGATGAGATAACGATGCCAGGAACTATGCTCTGTGGAGAGATTCCGGCGTCTAGTATTCCAACGACGAGCCTGGACCCAGGGGTCGTATCATTGTAGTATACCGTTGCTGTCACGGATATAGGGTCCTGACTCCCGGCGACACTGGACGGTGGGTGAACGACTTGGTAAATTTTACTTGCCTGCGCTGCTTGAACGTTCGGGTACCGGGAGATAATGGCAACTAGGAACAAGCAGATAATTAGAGCATTTGAGGACTTCAAGGATCAACTACCAAACGGTGGACCTTCGCTGGAGGTGGAAGAAATCCCTTCCGCACGGTTCAGGTTCTGAACCCAGCGAACCACATGCTCGCAATCCTTTGCCAAACAACATGCTATCGTCGCAATTTTGATCCGCGGGCTGCCTCTGATGCAACTAGGCTATGCTGTCTCTTGTTTTACTTGTAGAACAGTTGCTCACTGGATAACTGAAACCGGGCATCCTAGGCCATCCCGAGCCAGACCCTCACCCCCCATATGGGTCGCCACATCGCAGGATGTCAGACACTTGCCTGACACCTAGTTTCTTCCGTAGTTCGTGATGATGAGTTGGGGGAAGCGGAGGCGCTAATGGTGCAGAAGCTTAGCAACCCTGTTTGATGTGGTCAGGGCTGCTAGGAGGAGGGTTGAGAGGACGATTGTTGCTGAGCTGATCATGAGTATGGTTGACGATGCTAGAGCTTCACCGATTATGAGCGCGGTGATTCCACATAACACGGTTAACGCCAGGTATCTCTCCATCGCAGCCAAACGACGGAGCCGTCGCACTCTCGATCGAATCAAGCTGAGTGGTAGCCCGAGGTAGAAGGCGCCGATTAGACTACTTGCAATCAACCCGGATAATAGGACGGCTAGTTCAGGGAAGATGGCCGTTGCGGAGTAAATGTTTGAGGTTACGTAGAAGATACCTATGAGCGGGTAGAGTGCGACTTTCATTACTGTTCGTTCGGCTGAATGTGAGGATATGTAGTTCGCCACGCCTGGGCTGAAGGAGTAGTACCAGGCGTTGAATACGACCATGAAGCTTGAGCCGGCTCGTGTCTTCATGATCGAATTGTCGCGGAAGTTGCGGAGGAGTTGAACCTCTGGAGCGACTTGAGAGCCGTATGTTGCTGTAGCGATTAAACAGACGGGCGCGCCCGCGGCTGAAGACGTGCTACTTGCGCTGCTGGTGCTACTAGTCGTTGCTGTCGTAATCAGAACGCCCACGTTTACACTGTGGCTCAGCGACCCGCTCGTTCCGGTGACCTGCACTGTAAACGGACCCGTGGATGAGGAAACTGACGCGCTGATCGTGAGGGTTGAAGTTGCGGGCGTTGCGGTTGGAGTCACCGGCCCTGGGAGGCTTATCGAAACTCCAGAAGGGGCCGCGCCAATCCATGAATAGCTCAATGCAACGACGGAATTGAACCCGTTAACTGAGCTAACACTGATCGTTGACATTCCAGCCCCACCTTGAGCAAGCGATACGGTACCCGGAACACCGCTAATTGTGAAGTCCGGCGTTACGGTGATGGTTAGCATGAAAGATTGCGAATGAGTAAGGCTACCACTTGTGCCCGTGATGGTTACGGAGGAGCTTGAGGCCGGAGTTCCCGAGTCGACACTTACGGTTACGGTTGAAGTTGTCATTCCACCCGCTAGGGGCGCCACCGGAGTCGGGGAGAATGAGATGTGAACGCCTGCCGGCAATGTTCCGTAGGTTAAGTCAACGGGAGAATTGAAGGACCCGAGTGAAGTCACCGTCGCTGTCTCTGCTCCCGAACTGCCCGAACCAACCGTAAGGGTTGGCGGACTAAGTGAAAGAGAAAAGTCGGAACTCGACGTAACATCCAGTGTGAAACTTGTTGTATGAGTCGTTGACCCTCCGGTTCCGCTAATCGTTATGGTGCTGGAGCCTAAGGCCGCACCTGATCCAACATTGACTGTTAACGTCGATATCGCTGTACCTCCAGAGGGGATGCTGATTGGGTTAGGTGAGAAACTTGAGAACGTGACTCCAGACGGAACCGAACCTGTGATCGAAAGTGTAACTGGACCTGCGTAGCTCAAAATGCTGGAACCGGTGACCGTAACCATGCCGGAGGCACCCTGTGCAATCGAAACAGTGCCCGGAGAAGCATTAATGCTGAAATCGGGTTGAGAAAGGGTCAACCTCGCAATCTTGTTTGCGTTCGACTCAGCTATCCAAACCGCTCCCGTAGAATCAACCACTAAATCATGGGGACCACTTTTCGGAGCCAGAGCCCATTCAGTGAATGAACCAGTCGCGGTGCCAGTATTGCTAGTGGAATTGGGTGAAGCGGTGTTGGTTACAGGTGCGATGGGTCCTAACACGGCGGGTGTAAGGGATGTAGATGTGCCAGCAAATGCTTGCGTAGTCGGAAGTCCAGGATAAGTCACGGTACCACCGGTGGAAGGGTCGAGCGCAGCAATCTTGGCTGCTCCAGTCCCAGCATAAGCGTACTCCGCGACCCAAGGTTGTTGAGTCAGTGGGCTGATACTGATACCACGGACGTCAGCGCCAGCTGACGGAACCTGCCAATCCTTGAAAGTACCGTCCCCTCGAAGAACACCCACGTAGTTATTCGGGTCCCCGGCGTTGTTCGCAATTCCTTGACTATACCAAGTCTGGCCAAGAGAATCCAATGCAACAAAGTCTCCGATTGAAGTACCATGTGAAGGCAGCTTCCACATTGAATACTGTGAAGTCGACCGATCATACCTAACTATGGCGCCGGCTCCGGCGAACCATATCGTCCCCGAACCTGCATAGATGCCGTTGGCAATTCCACCTACCGCGGCTGGAAAAGTGTCTTCGTAAATAGTCGCAGAAGATAAAAGCGGATCATAGACTAGTTCACCCCATGCGTTTCTACCCGCCTCAGTGAACCAAGCCCTAGCCTGTGCCCCTGAGGGTTCTACTGAGATGTATTCGGGAAAAGAGTTCGCAGTAGGAAGGGCGTATTCTTTGACGATATTTCCACTCGTCGGGAATAATATGAAAATTTTATTGCCCATGCCCTCTGTACCGAAAATAACCGTCTGGCCCGAGACTGTAGTGGCGGCTAGCCCAAGAGGCTGTGAATTTGCTGTTGGAATTGCCCATTCTTGAAAGGTGTTAGTTGATGGATCAAAGTGCGCAATATTGTTGCCGAAGGACTCGACAAACCAGCAGCAGTTACCGGAAGGATCGAGTATGATGCTAGCGGGACCGCTATTTGCGGTTGGGATCGTCCATTCGGTCAATGTCGCCGATGTTGATGTGGCGTTAACCGGTGACGCAAGATTCGCCAATATCGCTGCAGACCCTGAAGATATGATGAAGAGGCAGATTAACGCCAATGCTTTTGCGCAAATTACGTGCATCTTGCCTGCATGGCTAGCCCTATTCAAAACTGAATACAATACTAGAACCAACTGTAACCTGAATTATCAAGAAGTGGATATATGCTTTCCATATTCCACGCCCAAATCATCAATGCAGACCCAAGTGTACCTGCGAAATTCATAGCGTCGACAAGTCTTCATTTGAAGAAAAACTAGAACTCAGCCAAAACTATGAGTAGTATTAGCCAAATCGAAAGTAATTAGTAAATCACCTGTAACCATTTCTAGGAACAACTTTTGAATCTCCATCAATCTGAAGATTATGTGAACGTTCTCGGATACAAGCTGTTCTACAAAAGCTTCGGCGAACCAGAGAGGGGTACGATTCTTTGTCTTCATGGTGGTCCCGGAGGAACCCATGATTACATGTTGCCGCTCGCGGATCTAGCACAATCCGGTTACCGAGTGGTCTTCTACGATCAGATAGGATGTGGGAAGTCGGAATTGCCGAAGAACGTCACGCTCTTCACGGTTGAGCGAGCAGTCGAGGAGGTGGAGGGCATGCGCCGAGCCCTTGGATTGGGAAAGGTTAACCTGATCGGGTCAAGTTGGGGCGGTATGCTAGCCATAGCGTATGCTTTGAAGTATCAAAGGAATCTGAAAAGCATGGTTACCATTGGCGGGCTTGCAAACGTTCCTCTCGCGACAGCTGAAATGGAGAGAATGAAAGGGGAACTCCCGGCAGAAGTCGTTGAGGTTTTGAATAGATACGAACAGGAGGGAGAGTTCGAGAACCCTGAATACCAGAAGGCTGTAGAGGTATTCTACAGGCGGCATCTTTGCAGGTTACCCGAATGGCCCAAAGAGCTACTCCACACCATGGAGCACATGAGTAGACCGGTATACCACACGATGAATGGCCCTAACGAGTTCACGATCATAGGCAATATCCGGTACTGGGACGCAACAAGCCAACTTCACAAGATTCGAGTACCAACCCTCGTGACGGGAGGAAGGTACGACGAAGTATCCCCCAAAGTCGCGCGAAGTATCCACAAAGGAATAAAACGCTCCAAACTAGTCACATTCCCAAATAGCTCCCACCTGCCATTCTGGGAAGAAAGAGAGAAGTTCATGAGAGTAGTTCAACGCTTCTTAGATAATGTCAATGAACGCGCCTAGCTGAAGGTTCGGTATCACAATTGGCGCTTGAGAGCTACAAGAAGAAAAGAAACTTATCACGCACACCCGAGCCCGGTCCAAAGATCAAGAAGACTGAACGAAATCGGTTCGTAGTGCAAGAGCATCGAGCAACCCGTTTGCATTGGGACTTCAGGTTAGAGTTGGATGGAGTGCTGAAGTCCTGGGCTGTTCCGAAGGGACCGCCTGAGGAATCCGGCCTGCGAAGGCTGGCGGTCGAAGTTGAAGACCATCCCGTGGATTACATCACATTCGAAGGCACGATCCCTCAAGGTGGATATGGAGCGGGCATTGTGAAGATTTGGGATAAAGGAAGCTTCAGGTTGAAGAGGCGAACGAAAGACATGTACGAATTCTGGCTCACAGGGAAACGGTTGAAGGGTAAATATGCCCTTGTGCGGTTCAAGGAAAAGAACTGGTTGCTGCTGAAAACGAAATCCGAAGATTAGCGAAGCAGCATTTTATTGAAGTCAGCCGCTAGGTTGGCCGCGTCACCAGTCTCGTCATGCATGAAGTAGACGAAGCAGTTCTCTAGGTCGCTCGTGAACTTCATCAGTTTCTCTGACCATTCCTTCAGGTCGCCTTTCGAATAGCGTTCATGGCGTAGCCTCGCATAAGTGAAGCTGGCAGTTTTCTCGAATACAGGTTTCATATCTTCGGTATCCGCAACGCATAGGGCAGCGTTGTATTTCGACAGTAAGGCGTTTAACTTGCCACCGAACCATGAGCTATGTCGAAACTCAAACGCAATAGAAGCCCAATCTGGTTTCTCTTTGAGAAATGTTTCGAGTGTCTCGTAATCCTGCTTCATATACGGTGGTAGCTGCACGAGCACACAACCCAGTTTCGCCTCAACGGGCTTCAATCCCTTCAGAAAGAATTCAAATTCAGTTTTAGCACCTTTCAGTTTTTTGAAATGGGTGATTTTGCGGCTGGCTTTGAAACTGAACCGAAAATCCTGGGGACTGGAATTGGCCCACTTTGACGTCGTTGCTTGCGTTGGCATGTGGTAGAAGCTTGAATTGACTTCTACCGAGCTTAACTTCTTGGCGTAAGCTTCTAGCATCTCATTCGATTTTGTGGCTTCAGGGTAGAAAACTCCCTTCCAGCTTGCATAACTAAAGCCCGACACGCCGACCCAAAATCGCGCCATCCCATTCACACTCATCGAAAGCCTGGCGGGATTTACAATATGCACTCTGATGGCGTTTTGTCGAGGCGAAACCTCTCAAACCTCGGCAGTCGGAGTTTGCGATCTCTTGTCATGTTCATGTAACCAACTTCAACCACTAACTGAGGTTTCACCCATTTGATTAGAGCCGGGGCTTTGACCTCGCCGGGCACTGTTTTAGTTTTCGTTCGAAGCGATTTCAATAGTTTCATTAATCTAAGAATGGTCGCGTCTGTAAATCCCGTCCCCACGTTTCCTAGGTGAACAAGATTTCCATTTCTTTCGTACGTGGCCAATACGAGCGCGCCGAAGGTTGATGACCGTGAACCCGTTCCTACCGTGTAACCAGCTATGATGCAATCAAGCGTCTTAACCTGTTTCAGTTTCAGCCAGTCTTCGCTTCTGGTTCCAATCTGGTAGATGGAATCAGCCTTCTTGGCCATGGCTCCTTCGAATCCGAGCTTTAACGCGCTTTGGAAGTAGGATTTTCCATGCGCAGCGATATACTGGCTGAGCAGCATGTAAGGCCCGTTTGCGATTATCTTTGCCAGTTTTTGCCTTCGATCTGTCAGGGGACGATTTACGAGGTCTCGACCGTTCAAATGCAGAAGGTCGAAGGCTATGTACGTGGTAGGCATTTTTCTAGAGAGCATTCTAATCTGGATAGAGTCGTTCGTTCCGAAACGGTACTGGAGTAGTTCAAAACTTGGCAGCCCTTTCTCTAGTACAACAATTTCCCCATCGAGAATAGCCATGTTTGCCCTGACATTGCTGCGGATTGTTTCGAGTTCGGGGTATGATTTCGTGACGTTTTTCAAATTGCGGTTTTGAAGTTCCACCTTTCCATCTTTGAGGTAGGCGATGCACCTCATGCCATCCCATTTTGGCTCGAAAACATGTTGCTCAGAATTGAATGGGTCTGCTGTTTGCGCCAGCATTGGGCGAATGTTGCGTTCGTCCAGTAGCGTCAACCTTTAGCACTGACTTTGATGCTTGCCTTGAGAGCTTCCATCAAATCCTGCGTGGCCCCAACCTCGGGAACCTTGGGCTCGAAGATCTCTTCATTACCCTTCATTTTAGCTTCAACTAATTCCGTCAACGCTTCGTGGTAACGGTCTTTGTACTCCTTCAGGTTGAACGGTTTCTTCATGATTCGTATTAGCTGTCCAGCTAGTTCTAGCTCCTCGGGCGTAACCTCAACTGGTTTTCTGAGTTCTTCAAAGTCGCTCGGGTCCCGCACTTCGTCCGCGTAGTGCATCGTCTCCATTAGGATGGAGTTTCCGTAAGGCCGAATGGCTACCAAGTGTTCCCGTTCGTGCATGACGACTCTGCCTACGGCAACTTTGCCGTTTGCTTGAAGTGCTTCGAGGAAGAGGAAGTACGGTTTCTTTGAATCCTCCGTCGGGACGAGGAAGTAGCCTTTGTCGAAGTAAATCGAATCGAGCTTATCTAAGTCCACGAAGCGGAGTATCTCAATTGCTTTGCCGGATTTAATCTCGATCTTCTCAAGGTCTTTGTTTGATAGTGCGATGTACTTGCCCTTCTCTACTTCATACCCTCGGAGAATGCTGTTCCAAGGTACTTCCTTCTTATCCTTCGTGCAAACGCGTTTGAATTGTATGGGACTCTTATCTCTGGGACAAAGAAGGCGCAAGCCGACTTTGTGTTCTGACACCGCGCCAAATCCCTTGACTGGGATGCTGACGAGGCCGAAGGTTATGGATCCACTCCAAGTAGCTCTTGGCAAGGTTTGACCGAGAGGAAGGGAGATAATGGTCTACTTCAACCGTACTCATCAGTAGGTGCTCGCTTTAGCTGATTCCTGCCAAACCTGCCATGATCCATAGCATGGTTTAACCTGCAGACGTAGCAATGATCAATCAAATCGAATGGTTACGCTCATCCTCGATTTCCGTGGGAGCATACTTTGACTGATAAGGATCAACTCGTCCGAGTCAACGGCCGTAACCTTACCCTCACAAACCTAGACAAGATTCTGTGGCCCAACGAGAAGATCTCGAAGGCTGAAGTCATGAAATACTACGCGGACCTAAGCGAATACATTATCGCTTTTCTTAAAGACCGCCCCATAATGACGCGTCGCTACCCACATGGGATCACTGAACAATATTTCGTACAGAAACATTTCCCACACGTTCCCGAATGGGTGAACCTATTCTCCTTCAAATCCGAGCACTACGTACTATGCAATGATCTCCCTACCCTCATCTGGCTTGGGAACTTGGCTGCAATCGAAATTAACCACATGCTAGCCAAATCACCTAACGTAACTAGGCATGACCTGGTTCTGATCGACTTAGATCCTCATCAGCCAGCCAGTTTCGAGGAGGCCAGAGTGGTGGCTCGTGGAGTGGTCACTGTGCTTGAAAAGCTGGAACTAGAATTTCTATTGAAGACATCGGGAGCGGACGGCATACACTTCCTGATTCCAATCGAACGGCGCTACAGCGTTGAGAAGATCCGGAAGTTTGTGTATGCAATAGGGAAACTGATTGAGAAAGCAAACCCGAACTTAGCTACGGTATCAACGCGGGCAGATCGCAAAAAGGGGCACGTGTACGTAGATTTCCTACAAAATGGCCTAGAGAAAACGATTACCGCCCCACTGAGCATAAGGGCCCTACCAGGAGCCCCTGTCTCCTATCCCTTAACGGTTAACCAACTAGACAACGATAAACTAAAACCGGAAAACTTCAGCGTCCGAAAAGCCCCACGAAAATCGCCAGCGCTTCGAAGGATGCTTCGGCTCAGTCAGCTTACCCAAGATCTCAGCCTTTCCTTCGCCAAACTAGGCATTAGGACGTAGTCTATCCAGACTTTCGTCAGAATCTTCGTCTCATTACGGACCCTCGATTCAAACTTCGAAGATTATTCCCATTCCAATTTTCCTTTACTTTCGCCTGTAACTTCTTCGATTGGTGGATTCGTTGAAAGTACTCTGAATGCAGTAATATTTTCAGTTTGTTTGAGTAGAAGTTTTCGGTTGCACATGCTAGAGCCACAAGCGTTTCTCTTTCAAAATGGTCTTTCCATCAAGTTCCACGCATGCTTGCCTGAAGACTAGGTCTATGTGAAGAGTTGTTTTGTTCTTCCCTCCCAACTTACTGTTGTTCCCGAGCGCGATATGCGCGGTTCCAAATACTGCCTCGTCTTCTATTATCGCACCTCGGATGAGAGCAAGTGGATTCAACCCGATTCCAAACTCCGCAACGTTGAAGGCCGCCCGATCCCGCGCGTCGCGCAGGACTTTCAACAGTATCCGCGCCTCGTGTCCGCCAATAATCTTTGCAGCTCTTCCATGTACGAATTCGATTTTGACAGGTTTGCCCAGTAGACCGGCGACTGATGTACTGCCATCGACAATTAGCGTCCCATTAGTTGAGTCCTCAATAGGAGCTATGTAGGCCTCAATATCAGGAACTCCAGTTACGTCACCCGGACGTTTGCACATCCCAGTTACTCCACCCCCTGTTCTTCCTACCACGCTCAAATCGAGGTCAGTGCCGGCTCGATTCCTTACTCTGATTCTTCTAGCGCGGGTCAAACGATGGGCTACCTTCCTTACAAGAACTTCCTGTTTTGCGAAGTCAGCATACATAGCGCTAGAAGCCAAGACTTGCATGGTGCAGCCAGCCATTGATAGAAAACGCGCCCCTGCTCTACACGCCGCAATTCTCGCGTTGGAATGGTAGAGCGTCGTACTAGCGACGGAGATTATTACGTCGGCTGACAGCATCGCAGAGGTAATAGGATCGGGCGGTTCACTGCCGGGAAACAATCTAGCCTTCATCGTAACCATGGTTGCTTCTATCCCAAGCGAATTCGCGGCTGCGATTATCGTATTGCTAACATGAGGATCAGTCTCAAAGTCGGTTACGATTAGAAGACTTTCACCAGGTCTTGCGCGAGCACAAACACGAAGCAGATTCACCGCGCCTTTGAAGGCCCTCGTCACTCTGCCCACCGAATTAGTGAACAGAGAACTAGGGCTAATGTAAAGACTATCAAATCAAAGTGGATTCGACAAACCTCGTTCCGCTCTGAGAAACGATAACCCTCTCCAAAAGGAAACTCAGTATCCAACCAAAGGACACCACGTAGAAGATTGATTAGTCGAGTTGCGAAGCGAACGGTGACATATGACCATCTTAGTATGGGATTTTTCGTGCTAACGATACTTAGGACCATGAACTGGTGGACTAGAGGTATTTTCTGATCTGAGTCTCAAGTTCTTCAGGGCTGACGATATGGACGTTCGACCCAACATCACCTAGAAGCTTGCGCGCTTTTTGGCGAAGATTGGATGGAGCAATTAACAGAACCGGGATTTTGTGTGTTTTGCAGGCAACGAGCATGTTGTTCAGCATAAGCTCAAACATCGCTGTGCGTTCTTGCTCGGCGGGTATGATCTTGTGGAGGTACCCAACGACCACGTCCACTTCACCTTTGCTCAGATGATTAACGGGCTTCCCGTGCGCATCCCAGGTATTCGCTATAGGGAGGGTCTCGATTCCTTCAACAGCGAGCGTAGCCAACAGAAGCGGGTCGGTGCCTTCGAAATATCCTACTCTACCCATGCTTTCATCTTCAGAGTGAGATCGACGCTTAGGCTCGGTGCTTCGATTAATGAATATGGCCTCTACCGAGGTGCATCGCTGCAAGTTCAAACACCCGGGTTGCTTTCATTAGAAAATTACCTTCGCACCACCAAACCTTATGTGTTGATTCGGTCAAGTCGCCTCCATGTCGTGTGCCGAAGATCGACACCACGTGACGAAGAAGGAGTAACATCCCTTTGAAATCTCAAATTGAGAAAGCTGAGGAATTCCGGTCCCTTCACCAGACGAAACGCATCCTTATTCTTCCGAATGCTTGGGATGTACCAAGCGCTAGAGTATTCGAAGATGCTGGTTTCCCCGCAGTCGCAACATCAAGCGCAGCCCTATCGGTATCTCTTGGCTATCCTGATGGCGAGAAAATAGGTAAAGACGAACTATTCTCGGTAGTAAAGAGAATTGTAGACATCGTCTCCATCCCACTAAGTGCGGACATAGAGTCTGGCTTCGGATCCAGCATAGATCAGCTCTCGGATACGATTCGTCGTGTAATCCACGCTGGAGCTGTGGGCATAAACATTGAGGACATCTCTAACTTTGAACAAAAGTCCCTCTTGCCTACTGAGAAACAGGTTGAGAGGATTCGAGCGATTAGGAGAGTTTCAGACTCGCTTGGCGTACCTCTCGTAATCAACGCGCGCACTGACGCCTATCGGTTTGGGATAGGAGATGAGAAGAGTAAGCTTGAGGAGGCTATTCGAAGGGAGAAAGCCTACGAAGCCGCAGGCGCAGACTGTCTGTATCCCATGGGTTTGAATGATAAGGAAAGGATCGCGACTTTCGTTAAGGCTGTGAACAAACCTGTGAACATTATGGCACGCAAAGGTGCACCCACAATTTCTGAGTTAGAGAAGATCGGCGTGAAACGACTTAGCCTCGGGCCGGCGGCAATGTATGCCTCGATGGGCCTGTTAAGACGGATTGCGCAAGAATTGAAACAGAACGGCACTTACGATACGCTACTTACTGGCGCGATTACCTTTGATGAGTTAAACGTACTCGCCAGGCCTAAACGCTAGCTGGACCGCCCTAACCCCGGACTCATGATTTTCGGCAGTTGCTCCGTAGAGTAGAAGGAGTACGGTTAGGAGGATTAACGGTACAGCGAAAAGCAGGTTTGGGTAAATTGTCACGTTGCGTGCTGGGTTCTGTACGGTTACAACGAGTGGAATCGGAGCCGCAACTAAAACCACGGCTAGAACCGCTAATCCGAGGAGAAGCCAAGTCTATTCAACGCACCACAACTCACTTACTCTCGTCGTGACGGTCGATAAACTATAAGCATAGCAAGATAATTGTTCCCTGGAAGCTGTTTAGGTTTGATGTCGAGGTTTGAGAAAGAAGGCCAACGTCTTACCTGCGAGAAGTGCGGCTTCGAAACGAATAGTCAAGAAATCTTCGCCCTCCATAAGAAGAACTGCCCTAGAATCTAGAAGCTAGCCTTAATCTACACAAGATATAGACGGAAATCAGGCGTATACCTTCATGGGCACAACTGTGGAAGGTTTTTCTTTCAGCGAATTTTGCCTCAAGTGTCAGAAAGTTATGGAGCACAAGGTCGAAGTTGAGCGTGAAGATTTCTTCGGGGTATGCTCTTCATGCGGCCAAAGTCGATTGATGACAGATTTGAATCAGGTTTACTACCCGAAAACGGAGCTATGGGTGACTCGGTTCAAGATCGGAAACCTGGCCAGCGTGGTGACGGGGAAACTCCTAGACGTAACCAAACATTTACCCAAGCTCTGAAGTAGGACCATTCTTCGCGACCCACAGTCGTACTTTCATTCAGTCGCGAAAAAAACTAGCGCCAATGAACCGTCATGGAACTTCCTTTTGAAATTCGGAACCTATGCGAGTTCGCACACCATTGATTCTTGAAAAAAGAAAATCTAGTTTAGGGATTCGCTGTAGCATTTTGGGTTTGCGAGGGAATGCGAACCGATTTTCGTGACCCTGCGGAAAAATTTGGAAGAAAAAAATTTCGCGAAAAATATTTTCGCGCCGAAGTAACGCTTATATCTCATTTATTTATTTATACTGAAAATTGAGATTTCTATCCGGAGGTTCTTGAGTAAAAACGATGTTCCCTAGACCTTACGCTTACAGGCATGTTGTCGCAACGCTGCATGGATGCAGCGCAGATATGGTCGACGACAAATTGATTCTCGACACGACGTTGAAAGCAATTCACAAGGCGAACATGCAGTTAGCCAAAACGAAAACTTCGAATCCACTTGTCTACCGAGTCAGTGACGACATCATGGGGGGAGGAGTAAGCGTAAACGCCTTGATTACAACCAGCCACCTTACCGTTCACACGTCTAGGAAGTTCCGCACCGTGGAGTTTGACTGCGCCACGTGCGGGTGCGGCAGTAACCCTTGGGCGGCTTTGGACATGTTTAGGCAGGCATTGGGACCGACGCACGTTACTATGCAGTACCAACACGGTGAACGCCCGTTGCTTGCCCTTCCACCGATTCCAGCGATCTCACGGCCGAGACGAAGTAAGCAGGAAGCGCCGCTTAGCTACTGAGCCCTTTTTCCTCGTCCTCGGATACTGCTAATTCCAGTTTTCTTACGGAATTCCCTATTTCGTCAAGTAATGCTTGATCGACTTGCGGGTCGAGGCTCAGGATGAGTAGGTGCGCAGCTGTTCGATAGAGCGCTAAGAACGCTTTATCATACCTTACGGTTAACCGCCTCATTGCCCCGCAGAATGGGCGCAATTTTTCTGCCGAGTCAATCATCAAGGGCGCGGCCATTCTTATGAAGTCACGGTCAGTTTGGGCTGGGGTAAGTGATGAAACTCCTTCCCGCATCTTTGATTCGAGCAGATCGTATCGAGGGTTTAGGATTGCAACGTATCTGATCCGCTTGTCAAGTTTGAAGATATTCTCAGTTATTTCCTTAATGTCAACCATGCTATTTCGCATCTGATTGTTCATGCGTTTGATATATGAACTTCAGCGGAAGACTCCGATGATTTGGTGTAATCCTTAATTCAAAGCAGCCTTGGAAGGCGCCTAGAGGCGTTCGAACATTGCTGGACTCGACCAAGATAAGGCGTGAGATAGGCAGGCTATACGAGAAAGACCCGCAAGGATGGCGGGTTTTGGTGGGAAAGGACGGGTCGGGTTTCTACGATGCATTGATCTCACACGGAACGGAAGCTTGGCAAGTAAAAGAGTATCAGGTTAACCCTTACAAGTTCGTGGGCCTCGGTTCACGACTTCCGAGCCTAAGCTCAGGCCCGTTGATACCTCAGGAACATCCATTCGGGCTTAGGGCTATTGGACTGGACCAAATTAAGGAGATGGCGTCCGTAATCGATGACCCTAGAACGATGAGTGAATTCGCAGCCAAACTTCTCAGTCGAAGACCCGTCAGCGCAAGCGAAGCGGTCGAAAGCCCAGCCGTTCTACAAGGTCCAATACTTCAATCCCCCAAACCCTTAGAGGCACTCTCATCCGCTCACACAATGTTAGATGAAAAACTAAGGAAAGAGCTGCAGAATCTCATCCGCAAAGACTACCGCCATACACTCACCCCATACATTTGACGGGATAACCACTGTGAGATGCTGGTTGAGAGACCTCACCTGTTCCACGGAGCCTCCAACGCAGACTTTGAACTGACAGTGGGACAGGTGGCTTCGAAATCCTTTCTTACGATTAGAGAGGTTGAGTTTGGTTTTGAAGCGTTAAGGATGATGACTCTGAACGATGTCCCATTCCTTGTCGTCATCGATAAGAACAACAAGGGCGTAGGCTACATTTCTCGCGGCGACCTGATCAGGGCTCAGAAGGACAAAATTGCTGATGACACCATCGTCGAGAAAGGCATTTGGGCACGGCTCTTCAACTAAGATCAAATCGTGGCCCAAGGCTTGGAAATTTGAAAATAAGACGCTCTTGCCTCTCTCAGGCCGAAATTCACTTCCACCTGACCGATCAAACCTGAACCAATGAGGGTGAATAGTTGCAAAATATCGACCCACTATTCATCATCGAACCCGTAATTGTAATCGGTCTTAGCGTCGGCACCGTCTTGTACTGGTATCGGAAACATGGTTTCAGCAGGGCTGTGCTTGGATTCTCGTTATTGGCCTATGGTGGGGCAATCGGCCTTAAGGTCCTCTTTCAATACTTGACTGCACCAGCCTTTTTGACGGCGTCTCAGAGTTCTGTGTGGTTGCTTGGACTGTACCTTGGTCTTCAAACAGTAGTCTTCGAGGTAGCTGGGGCATTTTTAGTTGCCCGTTTTGCAATCTCCAGGGGCGAGATGAAACGAAATGACGCTGTAGCATATGGGTTGGGCCTTGCTTTCTGGGAGAACGGCGTCTTCCTGGGAGTCATCGCGCTATTGAGCACAATTTCCTATTTCATAGTTCTCTCGCAAGGTGGTCAGGCTGCCGAGAGTATGTACACTCTTCTTTCGACGACTCAACCACAGCTATTCTACTCACCTCAAGCAGCGTTGCCACTCATAGGATGGGGTTTGCTGGAGAGGGTTTCATCATTGATGGTCCATTTATCATGGGGGTACCTCTGTGTAAAATCCGCGGCTCAACACAGGAGAGAATACCTGTTGCTAGCATTACCGATGGGTTTGATAGACTTCCTTGTTCCCTTTGTTCAAATCTTGACGCTACCTCTTTTTGAAATCTTGGTCTTCATGCTAGCTGCAGTATGCGTCCTTGTGAGCGTTTACGCTACAAGACGGTAAGGAAGAGAAATGACACAAAAGAGTGGAAAATAAGGCAAACTCGAAGGCCACTCAATTAAGCCTACATCAAAGCAATGCTTTCTTGGATATGATGTGAATGACCAAATTGAACAATTACAGGCGTGAAAGAGGCTCCACGACAGCCTCGTTTAAAGATCAGCGACTCCTACGTCAGAGATATTGACGACCTTGAAAATTCAGCAACCGCGGGAAAACTCATGCTAACGTTTGATTGTTTTCTAGATACGCGAATGAGGTTGATGCATTTTTGAAAGGTTGGATGAAGGCGGCTAGGCTTCATAGGGTTCCAGGAAAGCTGCGCCTGGATCGGTTCCAGTCCCTAAGATTTCAGCTTCTGATGTTCTGATAGATGTTCGGGCTAGCGGAATCTGCCATTCGGATGTAAACTACCTTGATGGCGTCGCAACAGTAGCAAAGTTGCCAATTATTCTTGGACATGAGATTGCTGGCGTAGTGGCCGAAAGGGGAACTCGGGTCAAGAGCCCTAAGATAGGTGATCGAGTGGTTGTCGATTATGTCTCAAGTTGTGATCGATGCAGGTATTGCCGCACCAACAGGGAAAACCTGTGTGTCAAGTATGAGATGATAGGAAAGGACGTTGATGGTGGATTCGCAGAGTACTTACGTGCCCCGGCGGAATGTACTCTAAAACTGCCGGATCGGATACCATTCGACCAAGGGGCAATTATGGGCTGCGCAGTCTCAACTGCATACCACGCCCTCAGGAGAGCAAAGTTACAGCCGAAAGAAACAGTAGTCGTTATCGGAGTTAGTGGCGTTGGCATGCACGCAGTTCAACTCGCCAAGAAAATCTTCCATGCTGGCCAAGTCGTCGCCGTGGATCGGTTCGACTGGAAGCTAAATCACGCTGAGCGTTATGGAGCAACCGATAGTGTAAACGCTGAAAATAAGCCGCGACGACAGTAATGAGAAGACTGACGAACGGCGCTTTCGCAGACCTAGTTATCGACTTCGTAGGCAATCAGAAAACTATCCAAGAAGGCATTGACCTTGTTGGAAAAGGGGGTAGACTAGTTATAGTTGGGATAGGTACCAAATCAGCGACGATCTCCCCCTACAAGAGTCTAATCGGTAAAGAGATGGAAATCGTCGGTGTAGACGACCATTTGAAAAGTGAACTGAAACAACTAATCAGTTTTGTAAATTCCAGAAGAATAGACCTCTCACATTCTGTCACGCACAAAATAACTCTGAAAGACATCAACACTGGCTTCAAGATTCTTAAAGACCCGAATGAGCATCCGATAAGGATCGTCGCCTCGAAGACAGGCTAACGAAGCCGTTCACTGTCTAATGCGTCTAGCCACAAAACAAGTTAACGGCATTCTTTTATACGGCAACACACCTATTCTAGGCTTGAGGTCTACAGCCTTGAAGCCGACATTAGATCGCTTTGGAACCTTACGATTCCAAGACGGTCCAACATTTCAGGCTCCAAAGGTTTCTGCCTTGGAGTCTGTTCATTCCCCTGCCCTTAATTTTTTGGGCACCGAACTACCGAAAGAACCAACCCTTCTGGATTGGGTCAAGAATGACCTGCAAGCCGCTAAGGTATGCCGTAGCGGTCCATGCAAGTGTGCCATGGGTATAGTTTGCCGCTGTACAGGAATCTTAACAATTCCGCAGATATGTAAAGGGGCTTCCCATAGCACCGCCCGTATGCGTGGATGCCATGACATAAGGGAATATGGGGCAGACATAGCCCCAACCCAATCAGGGGTCTATGCCTAATGCCCACAGGAGAGCATAGCATCAACCCTGAGTACGTTAAATTCCGTAAGGACACTAAAGTTTCCTCATGGATTAATGGGTTAAAGAAAACCAGTATCAGCGGATATTCCTACGCACTATTCACTATCTGTAATGGGTTAGGCGTCACTGGATCGCAACTGTTAGAGCAAGCCGAAAAAGACCCTAAGACATTGAGCGTTGCCGTTAAAGCATTAGTCCGAAGTTGGGATGCTAACGGCCAAAAGAACCGTAACGGCCTCATTAAGAAACTGAAGAAGTTCACTTTACGTTACCGAGTTGCCGCCATGAATAATTTTCTGCAAGCTAACGAAGTAGAGAAGCTACCCCTAGCAGGCTTAGACCTAAAGAGCGGCCACCCTAAACCGCATCCTCTTCTCTCGTGGGATGAGGCTCAGAAAGTTATCAGCCTAGCCGACGCCGCCTATCAACCAATTTATCGACTTATGAGTTGGGGCATGGACGCCCAGCGGTTCATTGAGTTGAACAATGACCCGGAACGAATTAAGAAAATTAAGGAACAACTCAACGAACAGCCGCCTAAAGATTTGATTAAAGTAGATTTTGATAAAGGACGGCATGGAAACGAATCGCCCTTCTACATGCTAATTCCCAGAGAGTTAGCCCAATATCTGCCCGTTAGAACGGTTCGTGGTGAACCTGAAAAAAGAACTACTAACATCAGGGCCAACTGGGCTGGTGCTCTTAAGGCGGCAGGCTTGCCCCGGGATGGAGCACATGGAGCACATAATCTTAGGTCATACTGGAAAACTGAGGCTACCAAGAGAGGTTTAGATGAAGTTCTTCGACAACACCAACTAGGCCACACGGTGGACCAACTCAATTATCAGAGAGTTATGCAGGACCAAAAATATGTAGAGGGTGAGTTCAGGAAAGCATGGAAGATTCAGCCAGCAGCAACCAAAGAGGAACTTACGGCCAGGGACGCTAAAATTGAGCAGTTAGAGAACAAAAATCTTAGGCTTGAGACTCGGCTGGATGAGTTGGAAAAGATGCTTCATGAACAGAATCCTCCACCTGAAGAAGTAGAGGCCTATAACAAAAAACACCCACACCACCCACTTAAGAAGCCCTAAACCTACTTTTTGACCACTAATATGCATATTAGTTGAGAGCAATGTTTATATATGTGTATAGCTATATAGTTAGCTATGTATTATTGGAATCCCTTTAGCCTCAATTTACCCATGTGCACTGTAATCTACCCTATTAGTGAAGGGAAAAACCGTCCTACTGTGGTGGGGAGAAAGCCCACTAGAACGCCGTAACGATCATTTTGTATTAGAATTTAGGAGGAATGTAGTTTAAAGAAATCAACTACCTGTAACTTACCACTAGTCAAGTATCTATCTAGGAATTTTAGGCGTCCTGTTATCTGTCCTACCTGTGGAAAAAGGGGTAGAGTATCGGCCAGCAGGAACCGTGGCTTAAGCATCGATGTAAGGGTTCTTCATAGGAAATACCGGAAACGACCTCAAACCAAGTGTTTTGTTGGAACCGTCAGATTGGAATTTCTAAAGGATTTTCCGATAAGGGAAGCGTCCATGCTTTCAGTCAAGGATCTGGTGACAACCCTTCAAGCGAGCCTGAAGTTGACGCCAATTCTCTATATCCCCAAAGCGGACCATCTAATCTACTTACAAATTTTAGCCTTACAAGACAAGCAAACTACTCCTAACGCATTAGTGGATAGAGAAATTGATCCGTTCTACGATAACTGATCTAAAAATTTCAACAAAAGAGGTGTAACAATATGACAGATAAAACAACTGAAAATGCTTACGATGATTTGAGTTCCAGGGACATTGAAAAGTTAAAGCGCCTTCAACCCGTCCCAGTGGCACACGATTCAAGGCAAGCGGAGGCCGTCGAATACAATTGCCTACAACATTTGGCGAGGCTAGGCGACACCTTACGAAAATACAATGAAATCCATAAAACTAAGCTATCTTTGAACGACGTTAAATTGTACGAGCCTGCCTACAGCGTTAAAATAGGGACTGAAGGCAGCGAGGTAGCTTACTGCACAAGCGATCAAAGAGTTTTGGACGCTGCTGCTGCATCAACAAAAGAACGTTTCTTCAATAACCTAATTGCTTCTGGTCCCCGAATGAACGAAGCTCCTAGAATCCCCACAACTGAAGTTGGCAAAAGCTACAAACACTTCAGCGAATCATTAAGGAACGCCGACGGCGACGCAATAGCGGCAAGGAATCTTACGGCTGACGCCATGAAGGACAGCCGAGCCTACCGACCTAACCCCAACAAAGATTGGTCGGGTCAAACTAAACTTGCCAAGGAAGAGCCAATGAGTCCGAATAGTCCAACGCAATTTCCAGCGTATGCAAGCAGCATGGTTTTGAAGTTCAGTGATCGAACCGCCTTCGATCTATGGTTCGCTGCTAACTCTAGCGTTAAAATGCTCTCCAATCCATCCGTCAATATGGATGATGGCTCAATAACCGTCGAAGTAACTTCGGATTACGTTAACAGCAGCGGCACTCAAGGCACCGACCAAATTAGAGGCGGTGTTCGTAGCCCTTCCACTAGAGTTCGATAGACCTCTAGGCTAACTAAACTACTTTCTTTCTTTTTTTATTCTATAGGAGTATTTCAAATTGGATAAGAAAAAGGGTCATGCACCGTACTGTTTCAGTTGCAGGAAATTGTTCGCTGCATCTGAAAAAACCTGTAACCAATGTAACCTACCGTTAAACGACGTTAAGACGGTAACGTTGAGTCCGGGCATTCAACTTCCAAGCCACACTATCATAGCCTATACGAAGGAACTGTTGTCCGGCTCTGAATTCTACAAAAAATATGGTTGGGATATTACTAAATGGTAACTGAAATCAGCAAAGGAAACCCCTTTGGATGGTGTGCTAACTGTCGAAGGATGGTTAGGGATAGCTCAAAGGTTATTGTGGTTAGGACGCAGCCTAAACCAAGTTACTATTGCGGATCATGTCGCTGTAAACTTAAACCGGCTAAGGCAGGTGAAAAGTAATTGGTGAATTGGACGATGACGGAATTCAGCGGCCTTCAAAGCCTAATGAGTTGGGTTAATGCGCAACCAAGCACAACAACTATCCAAATAGTGTGGTTGGGTGGGCTATCCTTCTATGCGTACTACCACACGTAGTGAGCCTTAAAATGGACTGTTTAGTACGTTGAACAGCAGGAATAAGCAGCACATGTTAAATATTAGTAGTGTATTAGTGGTAGGTTAGCGGAGCTTCTGAAATAGTAAAGTTTATAAGCAAGTTCTGCTATAGTATAAGATACTTCTCCGAATGGAATGCGCATTCCTTCGGTCCTATGCCACGGATCGAAGGCAACCTAACTTGTGGCAGCATAGGAAAGAAAGAAGTAGTTGACACTTCAAAATGACTTTTTTGGCAATGAACCTGAACATCATCCGTTTACGCTTGAGGATGCTGAAAGGAAAGGCGATGAAGGGCAAGACTACTTCCTATCACGCTACAGGCATCTACCGCACATCATCCGGAAAGCCGCTGGTCCACTAGAGGAAAGACCTAGACACGGCGATAAGCTAGGCAGACCAGACTACTCTTGGAGCAAAATTGACTTTGAGACAGAGTACAAGAATCAGCGGCCAGACTACGTAATGGAACCTAACCAGATCAGAGAGGACGTAACCGACAAGCGATGGACAGCCAAACATCGAGCTAACCTATGGCAAAACCACATCCGCCTACCAGACGACTCCGAACAAGGCTTGCAAGAGACAGGAATAACACCTCTATTCGGCTTCGGAGCCTTCCTAACCTATCTGCTTGAACTTCTCGGTGGTAAATTCGTATCACATCCTATTGATAACGACATAGAACGTCAAGATGATTCAACAACTATGGAGGTTGATGGTCTTGATCCTCCTATCTCGGATGGAATCAACCAATCTGTTAACTGTCTTAAGTTAGAATCTAATAGTTCTGTTATTGAAAGTAATAGTCTTAGTTTAGTTGCCGCCGAATCTTCCAAATCTGGTTGTGGCGGCTTGATGGCGCATGATGGAACTGATTTCTGCATTGCGTGTTTGCAGTTGGAAGGTCGATGGCACGTTAACGATTCAGCTTCACCGGAATTAGTTGAACCGGATTTCTGATAACTGATTAGATAGGGAGTTGCCTGTGCTGGCGACGGCATAGGGGGGCTTCAAATTTGACATTTTCAAATCTCCGGCCCTCTTTACAACTCCCCTAATCAAAATAATTGGGGAAAGAACGAACTTAGTATTAGTCATGGTTTCATTCTAAAATTTTGGTGGTCACAAACCACCCGTTCCCTCATTATGTTAACCTGTATTGATTGCGGTAGCTGCGGTACTGCGGTTCTAGATGCGCCAAGTCTTTGCCCCGTGTGTGGCAGAACGCTAATTGAGTGAACTTTGGGGTTGCTGTCATCCCGTTGAAGTACCTGACCCCACCAAGTTAAGCCCTGAAACTGTTCAATGGATGAAAGACGTTGAACTTCTCCACAAGAAGGAAAAGAAGCTAGTTAAGAGAAAGGTACTGTTGAAACTAAAATTATTACGGAAGAAGAAACGCCACACTACCAAATTTTTTTCAGAAGTAAACCCTATAACTCAAGTTTGAGGCATTTTCAGATTCCTGGTTAGGAACGATTTTCTTTAATCCTTAATGGGGACGGACACCTATCTACCCACATTAGGGTAAAGGGTACAATCGCCTATTTACTCAAATTAAGGTTAATTGAGGCTATGCCCCCGTTGACTTACCATCGTAAATGCCCCTGTTGCGGTTGGGTTGATCCTGTCGCATGGCATGGCAGCCGCTTCAACCCCGACTATGAGCTAGGAGACTACCAGGAATGGAGCGTAGCTTACCCGGACGTTGCCCAACAAATGAACGACTTCAACCACCCCATCAAAGACGGTGACTACATCTATTGGAGAGAGAAATCAGCCGCCCACAGAATACTAAGAGTGCCTTACACTATTTTCAAAGCTAATGGAGATCGAATTAGACCTAAAGCAACCTACCTTGAGACGCCAACTAACAAGAAAGAGCAGCCGAAGCATCCTTTCCTATGGTCACAATACTGAAAATTACGTCAAATAAACGGTTACAGTCACGATGATGAATTCTATATAGTCATATATTAATATATTATCCGTGCCTTATTTCTTTAGTAATACCGTTGTATAGTTAGCGGCATACGTCTGATTTCAACATTTTTACACTTAGGTCTACCTTAGCTCCTTACGGCTGATTGGTTAACCAACCATATACAATCAACCAGAATAATATTCTATAGCAGATAATGGTTAGCAATATACGGCATCGGGGCTATGTTGTTAGGCGGCTTACTGTTTACAATTCTACTATTCATGGCTCTCTTCATCCTCTTCATTTCATCCTCTTAGGCCAGTTTCTATTCTTCTTCTTGTGTTCGTCTTGTTGGTTCACAATATTGAACGATGATAGTAGTTGTGTCGGTGGTGATTCTGTATGGTTAAACGGATTGTTAAGAAAGCTCATAGTAGCTTGATTAGGAATCGTTGCCGTTACTTGTCAACGATCCCAAAGAAGTTGGTTAGGTTCATGGAACTAGACGATCACATTAACTACGGTTTACAGTGGACGCTTTGGAACGATAAGACGGTTACAGTAAAGTTCCTACCTAAAGTGTAACCGAGTATTCCACTTATGTGCGTTGGAATAGGGGTTCCAAATTATTTGGGTCTAAAGGAGTTTTGCTAACCCATGTATGTGCTTCTTCTTCCGTTTGGTCATCCCTGATAGCATAACCGAAATAGATAACTCCACTTTCCTTGACGTCCGTGTTCTCGTGTTGAAGTTCGATAATCCAAGTGTCATGATTGAACCAAATTCCCTTACTTCCATCTACAACAAGTATTGCCTTAGGGTAATCTGCTTTCAATCTTGCCTGCGCCAAGTCCTTAGTTTCTTGAAATGTTCTCCCTGTTATCGGCTTGTCGAATCCAGAGCACTTTTTATTCTTACAGGTGTATTTCTCCCGTTCAGGTGGAAGTTTACCCTCTGGTGCAAACCCTTCCCTAACCCTTTTCCCACTCATCTCTTCGCCGCAGCTTTTACACTTCATGGACTATATTCCAGCTTACTTCTATTGCACTTTTGTGGTTTCGGTATGAAGCCGCTCCACAACCCTACGGATTTCGTCATCCACCTCGTCTGCCGTCATTTTTGAGGCAATAGTCCTACCAAGAGAAAGTTTCCATCCGAAAGTGTCTAGCTTCTTCTTCGTTAGGAACTCCTTGATCGATTTCGCTCTCGGCGTTTTCAGAATGTCTTTTCTCTCATCTTCTGTGACGTTGATGTTGAATTCGGATTTTAGAGCCTCAATAATTCTTTCCTCCGGATAATAATCCTCTATTGAACCTCTCGGAAGAATGAACAGGTTGTAAGTGTCCTTCAAGAGACCACTTGAGACGAGACGACCCGCATCGTCCTTGGCGTCGCTGTCCAACAACATGAAGTACGGTATAGCCACGGCTTGGCTGGCCTCAATCCAGACTTGCAGATGATATTTGCCTGATCCCTTTCCATGAATCGGAATGATCGACAGACCGATCTCTCTTAGGCCAATACCTAACTTCTTAGCGAGTATGGGAATAACTATTCTCTCGGTCGGCCCTTCGACAAACAGGATTGCATTGGCAAAAAAGACGTCACTAGGCTTTGTTCCAATTTCATACAAGACCTCTTTAAGATCAGTGGTTTCCTTCACCTTCACCAGCAGTGTTTGGTTGTTGGCTCTTCGAGCAAGCCAGGTGTTTCCTAATTCTATTTGATCGACAAATACCGGTGAATGCGTCGTTACCAAGATTTGGTTATCTTTTGAGATTTCTCTTAGAACGTCAAAAAAGTCCCTCGCAAGTTCAGGGTGAAGATGCTGTTCTGGTTCTTCAAGCCCATAAATAGTGTCTTTGCCTTTTGTCAATTCGTGTGCTAAGGATAGTATCTCTTGATTGCCCCCGCCAACTAGGGAAATCGGGTATCTAGTGTCGCTTCCTTGCTCGCCCACGGTAATCTGTCCTGCTACCACTCGCAAATCTCTGATGTTTCGTGCAGCACTTGTTACATGTTCCTCGACATCTGCCCATTTCTTTAGATGGTCCCGTTCCATACTCTGACCAAATGTCGTTAGGTCCCCCATCGTGCCTTGATTTACAAAGGCAACTCGGTCACCTAATCTAGAGGCGGACCCAGTTACGTTTCTCGCGGCTGAGATGATTCTATAGCTGCCCATGAACTTCTTGGAAATCTTCTGAAGCAAGCTTCCCAACACCGTGGTTGGTGAAACGCTTGGGGGCGGTGGACCTGCAGCTTGGCCAGGAGGCACGACCGTCACTCCGGGCTGAAGTGGGGGAGATACCGGAGTAACTTCCATCTCAGTAACCCCTTCTATCTTGAACACTAGCTGTCCATCAGAGACCAGTTCTGTGCCGTTCACTGAAATGAGTTTCGTAGACCATGAGGCAGCGGTCGGTGTTCCAGACAAAACTCTTGTTACTTGGACGTCGCTTGATTGTTTCACTTCAAGGTCGGCCAAGTTCTTTATCATTGCCTTTCTCAGCTGTTCTGGGAGAATTTCCTTCAATTCGTTGTCGTTAACTCTCATACTGAGCGTAAATTCGATATCGTTTTGTGGGTTCCGATCAAACCACAAGTAATCATTAACTGCACCAACATTCCTTTGCGGAGCAGAATCGAACTGGTTGAAGAAGAAGTCTAAGGCTTCAAGCACATTAGATTTCCCGGAGCTATTTTCGCCTATTATGATCGTCAAGTCGCCAAGATCATCCATAACTACCGATTGCAGGCTTCTGAAGTTTTTAATTTGGATTTTAGTGATCTTCATAATTTACACTAAATAGCATATGGCTGTTGATGAAGATAACATGTTGGGTCGAATCCTGTTCGGTAACTCCAAATCAATCTATTCTCTAAAGTGAGCATCGGAAAACTCCTAAAGGCTCACTATTTTCGTGACTCGCAATTGCTTAGGGGAGCTTCTACCTAACTCAGACTTAATTTGTGCCTCTTAGAACTCTGCCTAACCCATGACAGCCTCTACAATTCTCAAAGAGTTGAATATCTCTAGTCTTGGTTACGACAACTTCCCATTGGCCGCCTACACCATGACATCACGGACAAACTTCCTCCTGAAAACTCATAATTCTAATTCCTCAACAATCAAGCTACGTTCTAACCGGTTACCTTCCTTGTCGTAAGCCACCTTACATTCTGGGCAACGGTAAGTTACTGTAGCTTCCACTCCTTTCCCATGCCATGCGTAAGCTAAGGATTCCAATTCTAACGGACAGGAACATTCAGGGCAAGACATGGATTCGCTAGTGATAGAAGTCTTAGTTAACGCACAGCGTATCAACAACGGAAGGTCAGTCTTAACCGAAACTAAATTAGAAGAACACTCCACTATCCTCGTTAAGGTTTACCTGAAAGGCCAATCTATTTTTCTAAATTATACTCCTACTGGCATATGCTATACCCCGCTAAAGCGGCTTCAGCCGAGATGTAACCAAGTGACTATCCCGTTAGCTTAGTTCCACATTCCTCGCAGAACACACTATCACGAGGAATCTGAGCACCACATTCACGGCAAAATTTGAATTTGTTTCGACGAACGCTAGGCGAGGCTTTAGTCTCAATATCCTTTGCGGGTTTTCTATGTAATTTGACGTATAATGCCAACAAGGCTGCGATTAATGACAAGGCCAGGGCAAGGATTCCTGTAGGTAACAAGTTCTCAGAAGAACCAAGGTATGCGAATGGTGCGAGACTCTGCGTCCAGTAGCTGGTAGCGTAGTTGTAGATTGTACCTTCGACGCTCATCTGAGTGGTTATCCTACCGACTACGCTGATTGTCGTGGTATATGTTATGGAGTATACCGGATACGTTGGGTAGGGATAATCGAAGCAATCGTTGTAGAGGCATGAAGTAGAGAAAGTGGTTTGCGTGATGGGATTGAGGCCGTAGCCGGCGACGGGATAGGGAAGCATTCCGGTCGATGCGTAGGTTTCTGTGGCCGTACCGAGCATCTGTAGTGAAGGATAGGCCATGTAAAAGACACTGCCTATCGAAACGGAGAGAATCAATGCCAAAACAATAATTGAACTCACGTTTCGTGTTCTGCCGGTCCGACTTGTCTTGACGCCCGTTGTTGGCGGTGTAGATTCAGGGGACAAGGTGTCCTCTCTCTCATGTTACGAGTTGACTACCACATTCTTCGCAGAACTTGCTGTTTCTCGGCATTTTAGCGCCGCAGTAGCGGCAGAACTTAGTCGCTTTTCCAGTGACTACCGACTCAGTTTCCGTTGAAGTTACAGGAACAGCCACATCTATCGCTTTGTCTGCTGTCGTAGTATCCTGTGTCGGGTGTTGTTGCCTTAACTTGTTCAAATCGTTAACGTGAAAGAGAAACGCAAGCGGTAGAAGGAGAACAAAGTAAGTCCAATGGTCTATGGTGTTAAACTTCTTCCAGCTCGAATTCAAGAAGATGCCATCTGCAACCCACATACACACAGAGGAAAAAAGGCGCCAGAGTAGGTACCAAATGCCGTAGTTCATGTAATAATTTTGGCAGTCTGAATCGCCGAAATTGCAGTATCCGAAAGGAGTCGAACTGGGTGGGGGGTATATGGTTAGGTATAACGATTTGAATATTGCAATCACGACGACCGTCACAATAAAGGTGAAAATCCCGAAGAAGATAGGGTACCATACATCGAAAGGGGTCGGTATTTTGGTCGGTACTTCTTTAGGGGCGATTTTCTCTTCCATGACAGAAGCTGTTGCACCCGCTTCGTCGCTCCAACGATTTTCTTTGGCATAGAATATCAAGTCGTCTCCAGAGCAGTACCACCTTCCCTCATCCACACCCTTGTCATACTCCCCCAATAGTATCATTTTTGTGCCGCAACGTTTGCAAATAGGAGTTTGAGTCATCGTTTAAGCCAAGGATTAGTTACGGATAGAAAGTGGAAAGTATAAAACGCCATGCATATTCGGGAACAATATTTCATATGCCTATTTCATATGACATGGGCTGCAATCAAAGCAGCAGTTGTTACTGATTACACAGTCGATAACATTTGGGCTGGGCCGAAGGCCCAATAATTCCAATTCAAAGCAGTAACATATGGCTTTCCATGATTTAAAATGTGAGCCGTAAAACTGCAAAGTCTTAAGCGGTCTCGATTCGGATTATAGTTAGCTGGTTAAACCCTCTGTTACCAAAACCGGCCTTAGTTACAGGGTTTCTTCTAGTAGTGTCAGTCTTTGCAGGTTTAACCTTCTTTCTTTCTTTTCAAAACATGGATTCCTACTAGCAACGCAGGAAGTAGTAACCCTAGAACGGATGGTGTTTCAGGTACGGGTGTCTGCCCTGCGACTGTGATTCCAACGGTAGCTACCGGAGTCAATCCGGGACCGACTAATGCCACCACATCATAGTGGCCCGCCGTTACATTGGCGGGGAGCGTTAATGTTCCAGTCCCACACATGACGTTTCCCACCGTAAACTGATTCATTGAAATGCAATATGGGGAATAGTTGGCGGCACAAGTCGAAGGGTTCGAGCAATATGGAGATGAGGGAGATATGCCAAAGGATGGGGATATGGTGACGGTTCCCCAAACGATAGCACAATAGAAGCCACATCCAGCTGACGGTGGGGGCACAGGTACAATTACAACTGAGATGGAAACGCTTTCGTCGGAATGTTGTCCTAGTACATTAACGGTTACGAGAACGTTTTCTCCGGGGCTGTAAGAGGTTTTATCCGTGGTCATACAGGCGCCCGTGTCGGAGGTACACACTCCCTGGGCATGGGCTATTCCGGTTATCACCGGTGACAACAGGACGCATGCTAAGAAAAGAATAATTGCATTAGACCTACTCATAGCTACCCCTACAAACCGTGACGCTCTGAGTTCATGAAAGATTTACAACTTGTGTTTTCCTTGGAAATTACCATTTTGAACTATGCAAAATTCTTAGTTTACCGTGATAAAATATTAGAGATTCAACGGAAAATCAGATAAACAGAATAGCGTTAGCAACCTGTAGTATTGTCGGTTCCTCAATGAATCCTCATAGGTGGTACGTGTCTGTCGGCGTCGTTTCCGTCTTCATGTTGCTTGTCGTTCAAACGACGTACGGTTCATCTGATATGTGGATTAAGATCGTGCCCGAGAACCCTACAGAGTGAATGTCAATCAATGTCAAGAATGCTCCTTTTACATCGAGCAACAGTTCGGCGGCTACAACACCTACGCTTCAATTATGGGTTCGGGAGAAACAAGTTTCGTTGCTCCCGCTTCAGGCAATTATCGAGCCTATGTCGCCAACGACGGGATTTGGAATAGTACGGGTATGGTTAATGCCATTTCCATAAGCGGAAGTATTCCTCAGAGCGCTGAACTAACACAATCACAAACACTGACCACATACAGCACAACAAGCGTAACCCAACATTCGCAAACTACGGTTTCACCTTACACAACTCTTGGAGTGACAGCATCAACGACGGTTCTTGTGTTGTTAGCGTTAATAGTTGTACTATCCATCCTCTTTGAGAGAAAAAAATTCTAGGCTGTCGGAGACTGAGAGGCCATGAACATTAGGTTCAAACTCGCCGTAGTCTTCGGCTTACTGGCTTTACTTTTCTGGGCTTATGCTTGGGGGGCGTACAGGTCAATACTATTCTTTGAGGCTCCGCATACAGTGTTGTATTGCGTGCTTGGAACCGCATGTACTCCCCAAGCCTACTATCCACAATTATGGTTCTTCCTAATCCTAGCGATTATCTTTAGCATTATTACGGGCGAGCTTCTCTACAGTGGAACGAAACAACCAAAACAAACTACGCTAAAGGAATATTCCTAGCAGGATTACTGGATTCACAGGGTGCAATATCATGAGTAAACCGAAACCAGTTAAGACGGTTAAGATAATCTGTGCGAGCGGTGGGGAAGAGAAAGAAGTTCCCTTACCCAAATTCTGCAACGACTGTCACAGAGCTTACAAGGAAGGCATCAGGAATAACCCGCCATCATAATCGATAGTCGTTTAACTACCCGACTGAACGGAAGCCTCATAATTAGTCTAAATGAACTAAGCAACTATTTTCTTCAATGGTCCCTAGATTCTACGGGTGAACTGTCGGCCAAACTAAAGAGGAAAGACTAGGTTCCTTTCTTTGTTGGGTGGATAAAACGATTAAGATACCCAGTTAGTGAACGCCACAAGCTCTTGAGAAATCTATGAGTGGCAATCTCCTTATTCAAATTCGATAAAAGTTCGTCCATTTTATCATGTATCTCGTCTTCCCAGACTTTCTCCAACTCTTTAACACCATCCGCAGTCTCGGGGTAGCCACGGTCGGAATGACGATAAAGCAGGTGGATGAAATTTGAAAGCTCGGTTCCCAGCTGCGGACTTATGTTTCCTGTTCGTTTCTTGGATTTGGCTAGGTCGTCAGATACTTGGCCGTAGAGCTTCTGAATGTTGCTTACCTTGGGAGGTTTTCGTTCAACGGGTACTAAGCTGATGAAGTCATACACTTTAATGGCTAAATAATCCAATATTCCTCTCGTCATTTCCAGTGGTTCAATCTTTTTATCCCTTGCACTTGCCCACCATGCGTATGCTGTGAATAGAAAAGCCAAGACAGTGACAAACTGAATAATCAGTTGAAGCGCATTTGTATACCAAAACGCTGTGAGAACGACCATAAATAAACCCAAAGCAACTATTGGAACGATAATTATTCGTTTCAAATTTCCAAGCCTTAATATGTGAATTTTCGATGACGTAATAGAGGCTATCAACCGCTCCCACGAAGAATAAAAAGCACCGATTTTTTCTGCTTACGTTTCTGAATTTAAGCCGTTCGAGAATGGATGGGCAATAAAAGGTACTATAGGCAGGTCAGCACACTATAGATTCGGACATATGTCCCCCAGATCGGCGTGGGTGCCGGTTTTTTTACACCCAGCGGTACCCAGCCGGTCTGTGCTCATATCACTAAGTTTTCTATAGTATGCTATAGAACCCAGCGTAATAAAATAGTCACGCTGCCTAGAACAAACCGTAGGCTAAAGTTAGTTTATTTAACGTGCAACCATTCTTGATTTGCGGTATAAAACACTTTTTACAAAACAAGTTGCCGCGAGCGCTAGAACGACTATTAAGCCTAACACGCTGGGTTGGAATTCTGGGACTGGTGAAGGAGGCTGTTGTTGCAGGTAGAAATTGACGGTGCTCGATGAACCATCTGTTACACTTACATTAGCGTTAGGGGCCCAATATTGTGGATTATAGAAATCATATACTGAAACATTGTACGTTCCAGCGGGAACGCGCATCAGATAGAACCCACTGAAGCCGGAGAAAGCCTCGAAGGTCTGATTGCCATTATTTGCGTGAATTTGACTCCAATCGACAACAACTCCGTTAGGCCCAATTACTGTCCCACTTATCGTTCCTCCCGCCCCACCATAATATTCTGGGACAGAAGGAGCGAACACGAGAGTTTTGCTCACTAGTATCAATAAGATAACCAGCAATAGACCCAGGAAAATCGTCAAGGATCTCAATTCGATTCACAGAGGAATCAATTGTTTGTGGTACTAACGATAAAAGAGTTGGCAATACTCATGTTCAACGAACAGTGAAAAGCAGCACCAAGTTCTCAGTCTAGGCGCGAGATTCGAATCCGACCGCAAGAATTGAAGCATGGCAACGTGTGATAGTAAACTTATCCCGGTAACAGCTAGGAAAGATCGGCCACTCTCCACGCAAAATGTTGACAGGGATCCTGGAAAATATTAGAGGCTTAAGAAGGCTCTTTACGCTAAGCCTTCCTAAGTTACTTCAGCTTCATCTGTGCTCCACAACACATACCTGGAGAACTAGCCTCTTTCCCGCATGACGCACACTTGTACATGGCCATTAGAAACTCACCTCCACCAAAAGCAAACGGTCCAACATACCTAATCGCCCATTAGTCCGTATATTTGATTTTGCCATAACAAAGTTCCGTACAATCGTCCATATGCGGATCCCGGATCCTCTGTGTGCTGGTCGACGGCATCTCTTTACCCCCGGGAGGGTGTAGTTTCTACAGCGAAGTGAATTCGTTTCGGGTTCGTGGAGTTGGGAACCTGAGTATCTGCTCGACCTGCAGTGCCCAAAGCGGAAAAATCGGAATTTCTGGGATGGTTGATTAGTGAAGCTAAATAACCGCAATTTGGGTGGTGCGTCCTCCCAATAGGGAGGCCCCGATGAACCCAGTCGAAGTTAACCAACTTTCCAAAACCTTCGAAACGAGGGAGGGAAAGTTGTTTCGAAAGGTTCCGAAGAAGGTCGTGGCGGTTGATGCAATCGACTTCAGTGTGCCCAAAGGGGAAATCTTCGGCCTACTCGGCCCTAATGGTGCTGGAAAGACCACGAGTATTAAGATGCTCTGCACCCTGATCACGCCCAGCTCTGGCGACGCCTATATCAACGGTTTCAGCATCGTCAAAGACCAACAGAAAGTTCGCGAGAACCTGGGCGTTATGTTAACCGGGGAACGAACATTATATTGGAAACTGACGGGACAAGAGAACCTCGAATACTTCGCCGCCCTATACCATCTGGATTCAGCCTACGCGAAGAAACGCATCCTCGCCCTCCTCGACCTAGTTGGGTTAAGTGAACGCGAGGACACGTTGGTCGAGAATTATTCGACGGGCATGAGGATCAGGCTTTCATTCGCTAAAGCGCTACTAAATGAGGCGCCTGTGCTTCTATTCGACGAACCTACCGCAAGCCTAGACCCACAATCCTCCCATCTGATCAGAGACATAATCAGAGACTTGAAACGACAAGGATACGCAATACTCCTAACCACTCACAACATGGAAGAAGCCGACGCATTAAGCGACCGAGTGGCCATAATCGACCACGGAAAAATCGTCGTACTAGGGTCTCCTTCGGAACTAAAACAGAAGGTGAAAAGCTCAGATATAATCGAGATTGAAGCGAGGAATGTGGTTGAACAGACAGTAAACGCACTCCAATCCTTCAGCGAAGTATCAAAGGTTGCAATTACATCCTCCACCCAAGGAGGGGAAACACAACTACTTCGCGTGCATGTCGAGAAAGGTAAAGAAGTTCTTCCAAGAATCCTCGAGTCCCTCGTACGCAAGCAAGTCACTATAACGAAAGTCAGTTTCATTGAACCAACACTTGAGGACGTCTTCATTGCTGAAACTGGAAGGAGCCTGAGGGATTAACATGCGAACGACTTCAGGCGTGAAGCGTGACATGCAGGCTTTGACGGCAATTTTTTGGAAGGGACTGAAGCATCACATCAGATATCCAGGTGAATTCGTAATCTTCTTGCTGTTGCCTTTCCTTTTCACCTTCCTGATTCTTGGCATGGGAAACGCCGTGGGAGGGACAAATGCAGCCGAATACTTCGCAACTCGAACAGGGACGACGAACATTGCCATTTATGAAATCCTAGGCACTTCGGTTTGGATGACCAGCTGGGTTGTTATTGAGGATGTTGGGGCAGGCATACGAGATGAGCAGATCAAGGGAACACTTGAACAGAATTTTCTGGCACCCGTGAACCGCTTCACTCTATTAGTCGGCCTCAGCCTGACGGACATCGTAATTACGTCAGCCCTCTTCCTTATAGTCGTCGGCGTTTCGGTCGCTTTCGTGATGCCGTCAAGTTTCCTCACCATAGTCCCTGCTTTTCTTACCTTACTTCTCGGATTGATACCGTTGTTCGGGATCGGTTTCCTCTTTGCAGGGTTTGTAGTACGATTCAAGGAGCCGTACATCTTCATCCAGATAGTTAATCTCATATTCGCGACATTGACCGGAACATATTACCCCGTGACCTTTCTGCCCTATTGGGTTCAAATTGTCTCAGGCGTGCTACCTCAGACCTATGTCATCGACGATATGCGTCGAATCGTCATAGCAAACCAAACATTAGTAAGTCTCTATGGAAGTATTTTCATCCTTCTTACTCTAGCTCTCGCATACCCACTCATCGGGTACGCAGTATTCAGGAAGATTGAGAAAAGGGCGGCTGTGACTGGTGAATTCTCGAAGTATTAGCTACTCTCTCAGGTTGTTTGAGGAGTTCAAAGCGTCCTTCCTCAAAGACCTCCGGTCCTACTTCAGATATCCAGCATGGGTTGTAGGGGAATTCGTCAGTACCCCACTCTGGTTCTTCTTTTTCGCTCTGGGTGTGACTCTCTTCGCGCCGGTCGCTTCAGCCGCCTCCGACGTTCACGGATTGGGTTCTGGGTTGACTTACTTCTTTTTCGGGTTTGTTTTCATCATACTGTTCAGCACATCAGTCTGGGGAGTAGGTCAGAGTGTCAGAAACGAGCAAACATCGGGAACTTTGGAGCAATTCTTCCTCGCCCCTGCCAACCGTGCCACACTGATCTTGGGTAGATGGGCGAGGATATTTCTGACCGATTCACTCATCATCGGGTACACGACATTGTTACTTTATTTGTTCGGTGGGACCGCGGTCGCGGTCCTCAACCCTCCGCTCTTCCTGATCTCTCTAGCCCTCTATGAACTCAGTCTCATCGGTTTCGGACTCTTCATGGCGGGCTTGACTATGCGAATCAAGGCTTACAACTCAATTGGAAACATGATTTTCTTTGGGTACATGATTCTTACAGGGGCTCTCTTCCCGATCGCCGTCCTCCCTACTCCCGTCCGCTACTTTTCAATGCTGATCCCTTTCACATACCTAAACGATGTAATGAGACATGCAGCGTTGGGCACGCCTACGATCTTTCCCGTAACTGTCGAGTACGCCGCAGCAGTCGTGTCGTCCCTGTTTATGATGGTATTTGGTTTTGTTGCATTCAATAGGATTGAGCAAGACGCTAGGATCAAGGGCAGCATCGCCACAAGCTAACTAAGTTACTGTAATCTGGTTGGTACGTTGGAGTTCAAGGAGCTCGGTAAATCAGGAATCAAAATCTCAGCAGTCGGGCTTGGTACGTGGCAGTGGGGAAGTCGCGAATGGGGTTGGGGCCGAAACTATGGAAAGAAAGAAGTGTTCGAATCATTTCAAAGGGCTCTCGAGTTTGACATCAATTTCATAGACACAGCTGAAATCTATGGTAGGGGAAAGTCTGAACAACTGATCGGTGAAGCGATCAAAGGCCATCGCGACGAAGTCGTAATAGCCACGAAGGTGTGGCCCTGCAACTTAACCTCCGGCAGGCTCTTTCGATCCGCGGACCGGAGTGCACAAAGGCTCGGTGTTGACGTAATTGACCTTTACCAGATCCACTGGCCAAACCCACTCCTTCCAATCCGCAACGCTATGAGAACTATGAAGAAACTCATACGACTTGGGAAGGTGCGTTCCGTCGGCGTTAGCAACTTCAACTTAACGAAAACGAAAGCGGCCCAGAAAAGTCTGTCGCCGGTAGACTTGGCGTCAAACCAAGTCAAATACAACCTGCTCGACAGAAAGATTGAGACTGACCTCCTCCCTTACGCCCAGAGCTCACATGTTACAATTATCGCATACAGCCCATTGGCGCACTCCTTGTTAACAAACAGGTACTCGCCTAAGAGTAAACCCACGAGCCTAGTCCAAACAGTCAACCCGCGCTTCTCTTCTCACAATCTGGCCCGAATGAACTCCATGCAGCAGGTACTCGCAACCATAGCTAACGCACACAACAAAACATCCTCGCAAGTAGCATTGAACTGGTTGATCAGCAAACCGAATGTCGTCGCCATACCTGGGTCCAAGAGACCGGAACATGTTGCTGACAGTGCAGGAGCTGTGGATTGGCGGCTCACCGAAAGCGAAGTTGAGAAACTAGAGTTGGCCGCGTCAGAAATAAGGTTCGATAAGCTGAGCGGAATTCCAAATCTTCTAAGAGCCATATCACGCCTTTGATCAGAGAAATGTGGTCGCTGGAGGTTCTGGAAACTTTAAGCGAAGGTTAGGGTAAGTAGGCCTTCTTCAAGGCGCGTATAGTTGGTTGCCACGCTTCGGCTCGGATATTGGGCGGCTCAGGAACAATACGATCCTCAACGCCTGCTCCAATACGCGATGCATGCCGAGGTCGTGGGATTCGACATTATTGTTACCAGCGATCATTTTCACCCCTGGAGTGACACGGGCGGCCAGTCAGGCTTTCCTTGGATATGGCTTGCGTCCGCCGCGGAAAAGACTAGGAAAGTGGAAGTTGGAACGGCGGTCACAACTCCGCTCTTCCGTTACCATCCCGCATTAGTAGCGCAGGCATTCGCAACGCTCGATAACCTTTACCCAGGACGAATCTTCGTAACACTCGGGACAGGGCACTCGATGAATGAGACACCGCTTGGCTTCAAGTGGCCCGGTTTTGAGGAGAAGGTCGTGCGGTTACAGGAAGCGGTTGAAATTATACAGAAACTATGGGCTGGTGATTTTGTCACTTACGAAGGGAAATACTATCACCTCAACAAGGCGAAGCTGTACACGAAACCGAAAACTAAGATTCCCGTCTACCTTGCCACCTCCAACGAAAGGATTGCCCGCCTTGCGGGACAGTCCTGTGACGGAATCCTAACCAACCCTAGAGGACTTGACAGGTTCAGGAAGATTGTAAACGCGATGGAGAAGGCAGCCACAAAAGTGGGGCGAGATCCGTCGAAGCTTAGCAAGAGCATGGAGTTCAAAGTCGCCTACGACATAGACTACAACCGAGCACTCAAATCAGCCATGTTCTGGGCCACAACCGCGATACCGAGAGAAAAACGGGAGAACGTTTGGGACCCAAGAGAACTCCAAGCCCTAGTTGGACCCGAAGAAGAGAAGAAGATCAAGGAATCCTGGCTCATCACGACCGATTCAGACGACATAATCAAACGCCTCGGAGAATTCCTCAAAATGGGCTTCGACAGAGTATACATCCACAGCGCCAGCCCCATCGAAGAACGATTCCTCAACCTTCTGGGACGCGAGATACTTCCGTGGATGCGCGAATACTACGAAAGCCTCTTCCGGCCTGTGCGCACCGTAGCCGTGGAATAACCTTGCCCGGACCACGCTTAGAAAAAGTCATAGCACGACCCCAGTGGATAAAGAAAAACCAATATTCCACGGTTCCCTATGCGCCCACTTGAATATTCATGCCGAATGCGGATGATATTGGATTTAGTCCATTAGATGAACTCGATCGCAGTGAAGCTAGAATTGTTGTCAAATTGGAGTTCAGACGGTTTCGCAAACCCGTAACAATAATACAAGGCCTACCCAACACGCGACTTGCGGACATCGCTCGTGAACTTAAGCGTAAGTTCGGTGCAGGGGGAACGACAAAGGGCAATGAGCTTCTGCTTCAAGGAGACCATCGGAATCATGTCAAAGACGAGTTGGTCAAGCTGGGGTTCCCAGCAGATCACATCGACATGATCTAAGCGGTTGGGTTAACTCAGGATGTTACCGAGTGATGCCACCGCAGTATGTACTCCGGCAATCTGAGTCCCCTTTCTCCAACCTTCTCTACAAGATAAATTGGCAGTGGACTAAGTGCAAACGCGGTCTTGATGTAGAAGCTGTTCGGTTTTCCTTCAACACCGTTGCCCTTTATCGTGAAAGATAGGTCGGACGTTGCGGCAATGGTGCTGTCGGGGTTTCCGACAATTGAGGCGACGGTAGCTCCCATGCGCTTGAAATTCTTGCACCAGCCAGCAACAATCTCTGTCTCCCCGCTATTCGAGATTACTAATAATACGTCGCCTGCCCGCGGTGCAGGTGTATTTGACTCTCCCGCAACGTAGATCTGGTCCCCCATGGCTCGCTTTACATGCCCAATCCGAACAGCCGTCATACGGGCCACTTCTCGACCGCTCCCCAACCCCACGAAGAAACATGAATGTCTCTGCTCAAGCGCGTCAACAAGTGACTTGAAGAAATCCGAGGCGACCATCTGATCGACCACAGATCCTATTTCGGTGAAGATTTGCTTGGATCGCCCGACCACAGTATCTGCCGAGGCTTCTTCGTTAAGGGCCTCAGCTATTGCTTGAAAGAGCACTCCGGTTCCGAGAATAAACAGGTCTTCGAGGATTCCTGCAGTCCGAAATTCCTTGGAATCAGTAGGGGCCTCATCAGGTTCGCGACCCTTCAGCACAAGCACGTTGCCGTACTTAGTCCCAAGCTTTCCTATTGGCGAGTCCCGTTCCGACGTCAACACGTCTATGCGAAAGTCTCGAGGGTTGCCATGTTGAGCGATGTACATTGCCAATTGTTGAGCATCAAGAAGAGGCATCATGGATTTTCCGCTACCCGAATTTATCAACAGACACACCTCTCCGAATCTCTGTTTCAAGATCGGAGCTGCCTCAATCATCGTTCTACCGGGAAAGCCGATGTCGCCTCTATCTAGAACGAGCTTACCCCTTCGCATCTTAGCCATTTCACTGCATGCAATGCTAAGCGCACCCTTCGAGCGGCCCTCTCCGGACGGTAGAATTACGCCGGCACCCATCATATCATGGTACAGCGCTTCAATTTCAGCGCGGTTGGTCTGTTCAAGGTTTTGGAAGATCCTGTTTACGAAGGTCATGCTGCTGATTTCTGATGGCAATGGGTCTTCACAGCGCGCCTAGGCGTCATTTCACTCTTGATGTGACTCTCAAATATGTGGTTTCGCATGCGGTACCTGGAGAAGCAGGGCCCGTGCGTTTAGACCGCGAAAATAGGTTGCTAAAGCGAATATAATGTCACTACTTGACGCGAAAACCTTCGTTTTCAACCACGGGAACTACTCTGACCTCTTAAGTATAATCAAATTCACACACGCATTTCGAGGTTCGTCTGAGCTTGTTGCAGTCACGAGGAGTTGAATTGACGACCTCGACTATTCAGCAATGGGAATTGTCCCTCAACGAGTTGCTAGCTGCGGCTTCACCGACATCTAAGGTCGCATTAGTTGGCATTGGTCATCCTTTGCGCGGCGACGATTACGTCGGAAGCTACGTCATGAAAGGAATCATCAAGGCGAGGGGCAGTACGCTGTCCGACTGTGTCTACGTCTTCGATGCTGAGGATAACGTGGAACGTGTCATCGCTAGGATTTCAAGGGTCAACCCGAAGCATGTGATATTCATCGACGCGTGCGAGATGGGGCTTAGACCTGCTGAAACGAAGTTACTGCGGGTTGATGAAACCAGCTATCCATTCTTCACAACTCACGGAATCCCTCTGAAAGTCTTAGCAGAACAACTGCTCGTGGGATGTAAAGTGTGGGTTCTCGCGATTCAGCCAAAGGATACTGAGTTTGGCGAAGTACTTTCGCCTGAAGTTCACGATGCCGCGGATCATGTCTGGAAGTTTATTGCCTCAAGTCTAGCGAAGGAGGGCAGGGACATTGTTTGAGAGCTTAACCAAGTGGGCAAGGGCGCGTTCCCCGTGGGTTTTCCACATAAATGCCTCTTCCTGCAACGGCTGCGACATAGAGCTGGTCGCGAGCCTTACGCCTCGCTATGATATTGAGAGATTTGGAGCGATTCTAGCTCCGAGCCCGCGGCACGCCGACGTCCTAATAGTAACAGGAACGGTCAACGCGCAAACAAAGGATCGCCTGAAGCGGGTCTATGATCAGGTGCCAGAACCGAAGCACGTGATAGCTCTTGGTGCCTGCGCGGCATCTGGCGGCGTGTTCAAGGGATGCTACAACGCCGGGCAGGGAATCCAGGACGTCATACCCGTTGACATGTTCATCCCAGGCTGTCCACCGCGGCCCGAAGCCATCATGTACGGTGTCCTGAAACTGTTGGGGGCGGTAAAATGAGCGAAAACTTGCTTGAGCAACTCCAAACCTACGCTGCACAATCGAACAGCAAAGTTTCAGTGCCACGGAAAGATGAGATTTTCATTGAGGTTGATCAAGAGCACATTAAGGATTTCATCTCTCACCTAGTCAACGACCTCAAAATACTTCACCTCGCAACAATGACAGGCCTGGACCTAGGCGCGAATATCGGAATCATCTATCACTTTTCGCAAGATAAGGATACGATCTACGTTAGGAGCACTGTGCCGAAGGCTCAGTCAACTACCGTTTCAATCGTCGATATTATCCCCGGCGCGATTTTGTACGAGATGGAAATTCACGACCTATTTGGGGTCACATTTACAGGAAACCCGTGGATAAACCTGAAACTCCTCTTACCAGACAACTGGCCCGCCGATCTACCCCCGCCACTTCTGAAAACTACCAAGCCAGCGGAGATCCGAAAACGATTACACTTGGAGGTTGAGCAAAAATGAGCGATGACTCGAAGCGTAGAGAAGAGTCCGCAGGATTAATGGAATATTCAGTGGAGAACCTCGTCCCCTTCGGACCCATCCATCCAGCACTGAAGGAACCAGAGTACTTCAAACTCATCCTCGAAGGAGAGAAGATCGTACAGGTCATTCCTAGAATTGGATACGTGCATAGAGGCCTCGAGAAAGCGGCCGAGTCACGACCCTGGGTGCAGAACATGTACATGTTCGAACGTACATGCGGAATCTGCAGCTTTGTTCACAGCCTCTGCTATGGCCAAGCCGTAGAAGGTCTAACGATCTATGAAGTTCCGAGACGAGCGAAGTACATACGTCTAATCATATCCGAATTGGAGAGAATTCACAGCCACCTGCTCTGGGTGGGATTAATGGGACACTGGGCAGGATTCGAGACCCTGTTCATGTGGGTTTGGAACGATCGTGAAGTTGTACTGGACCTAGTTGAAGCGATTTCAGGCAACCGAGTCCACAAATCAATGAACGCGTTCTGTGGTGTAAGGCGCGACATGCCAGAGAACATGGAAGATCGAATCGTTGAACGTATGAAATTCATTACCGATCGAGCCCATTACTATCGAGATATAATCGATACCGAAGAAACAATGTTAGCGCGGACTGAAAACGTAGGCAATAAGATAAATCAAGAAACAGCCGAGAAACTCTGCGCCGTTGGTCCAATGGCAAGATACGTTGGGCTGCGACATGACGTTCGACTGAACGACCCTTACGCAGCGTACGATGAAGTTCCTTTCGACATCGTAACGCGCACCGAAGGCGACGTGCGCGCACTACTGCGTCTACGCTTAGACGAGTTAATTGTTTCAGCGAACATGGTCAGCTACGCTGTCAAAAACATTCCTGAGGGGCCAATTAGAGTCAAGATTGCACCAATCATTCCAGCAGGCGAACATTCGTCTCACTGCGAAGCGCCACGTGGCGAGATATTCTACTACGTGAAGTCAACAGGTGGTAGAACCCCAGATCGCGTCAAGTCAAGACAACCAACCATGGCCAACATTCCAACCGCCCTTGAACTTCTGAAGGGACAGATGCTTGCAGATTTGCCAATGGTCCTCACGGCAATCGATCCATGTTTTGGTTGCATGGACCGTATGTCATTCTTTGAGACTGAATCGCAGAAGCAGTGGACATGGTCGGGGGAACAACTTCGCCAATATGGAATCAAACACTATTTCCCAGAACGATTCAACTCAAACCCCTCAAAATTCAAGAAGGCCCACTAATTGCCGCACAGAAAGGTAGGCGCAGTTATCCCTGAAATGTTCCGGCAGATGCTTGAGAAGCCAACCACCGAAGCTTACCCCTACAAACCAATTCAACTACCCGACCGCTTCCGCGGTAAGCTCGACATCGATCCCGAGAAATGCACCGGCTGCCAAGTCTGCGCAGTCGTCTGCCCAGCGGGAGTCATCACAATGATCGACAAAGGCACCAGAAAAGTAGGGGACAGAGAACTACCGGTCAAGCGACCCCTCTTCGACCTATCAAGCTGCATCTTCTGTGGTGAATGCGTTGACAATTGCGCCTTCAGAGCATTAGAGTTGACCAAACAATTCGAACTTGCCACACCAAACAAGGCCGACCTCATCATGAGGAAAGCGGTCGAAAATTGACCGCCTTCGACATCATGGTAGTCGGGGGCCCACTCCTAATTATCGTCGCGGACCTGGTCATCTACTTACTCGTAGGAAGACTCGGAAAGACATCTTCGGGAAAGGGAGACAAATATCAACCATTCACAGGTGGTGAACAAGACGTCGCCCCGCGGGGCACATACAGCTCTGAACTATTCGTGTACGCAACCCTCTTCATGATTGCAGAAGCTTTCGCTCTCTTACTCGCAGGGTCCTTTACGGCCACGACGTACTTCTACCCTCTACTCTTCTTGTCCGGTGGCTCTGGCGTGATTCTCATTGTAAGTTGGTGGCTTATGATCGTCGGAGGCCTGAGGCCGTAAATGATTGCAACCCAACTTTTCGAAATCCTGTTTTTCCCCGGTCTAACGTTTTTCGTTTGGATAGGTTTTATCTTCGATTGGCTCGACCGCAAGACACAGGCGCGCATGCAATCACGAAGAGGCCCTATCCTAGCGGGGCCATTCGGAATTTTACAACCTGTTGCGGATTTCTTCAAGCTTACGGCAAAAGAGGAGATTATTCCAGAGATTGCTGACAAATTCGTTTTCTTACTCGGCCCCTCACTTTTCTTTTCGGCACCTGCAATCGGAACTATCTTCATCCCAGTACTGGGATCACAAGCGATCGTTAGCAATGACTACGATCTTCTCTTCGTATTCTTCATACTCGGATTTTCCGCCCTCATGGCGACGATGCTGGGTTACGCGGCGGGTGGAAGGTGGTCAATAATTTCGATCGGTCGTTTGGTCGTGCAGTATACCGGTTATGAAGTACCATTGATAGCCGCTTTAGTTGCACCAGCTCTGTTGGCCCGGAGCCTTTCAATCAGTGGTATTGTTGCTGCACAACAGAATATTTGGTTCATAGTCCTGGCCCCAATTAGTTTCTGTGTCTTCATAGTCGCGGCCTTAGCAGAATTGGAGAAACCTCCGTTCGATATTCCGAGCGCCAAGACGGAGATTGTCGGGGGTTGGATGACTGAATTCTCGGGCAGGCCTCTCGCTTACATCAAGCTCACAAAAGAGTTGGGTTATGCCTTTCTTTCTGCGCTTGCTGTGAGCCTATTCCTCGGCGGCCCACTGGGCCCCGTACTTTTCGCTAACCCAATCCTGCAGAGCGTTCTATACTTCGTCTATTTCATCGTCAAATTGTTTGCAGTCGGATTTCTAATCTTCACAATAAAGACGGCTCTAGCCCGAGTCAGGATCGACCAGGCGGCTCGACTGTTTTGGATGGTGATTACACCATTGAGCCTGATTCAACTCGGGTTAGTTATGGTGTTGAGGTGGTAAGATTGGTGGCGGAAGTAGCGTTACTCCTCTCCGTAGCTCTTCTAGTCACCATCATTGGCGCCATCTTCTCGAAGTCCATCTCAGTGACCGTCATCATGCTGTTTTACGCTAGCCTCGTTCTAGGCGTTATTTTCACAATCTATCAGGGTGTTGTGGTTGGCCTCCTACACATCACTATGTTTGCTGGCGCGATGTCAGTGATGCTAATGACCGTTGTATTGATGACGGGAGAATCGAAACTAGACATAGGCAACCGCAAGCTCGCCGCACTGCTCGCAACTGTTACGATCCTCATCGTCGCCGCGTCCTCCTACTCACTTTTTTCCGGCGCATCGTCCCTCCCACAATCGCCTTCCCAGCCGACGGAAAGCATTCTAGCGTTCGTTTGGATGTTCAGGCCCTGGGACCTGCTCATTCTAATCATCATCTTCGCAGCCGCAATGATCGGAGTGGTCAACCTGCTTTCCAAGGAGGAACGAGCGTGATAACGGATCAGACAGTTTTCGAAACTACAGCTACGATTCTATTCTTCCTGGGGCTATTCTCAATGTTCTACTCACGAAACCTGTTGAAGACAATTATCTCCTTCCAAATCGTCGTGTTCGGAGCCAACCTCGCCCTATTCTCATCAGGTCTCGGCCAAGCATCCAACCTGATGGCCAACACACTCGTTCTCTTCTCCATAGTTGTTGGTGCAAGTGTGGAGGCGGTCGCCCTCGCACTCATCGTCCTAGTTCACAGAGCGTACGGAACCTTGGATCCTTGGAAGATTAAGAGGCTTAGACATTGATCGACTTCAATCAATTGGCGCTGCTTGGCACGGTGGGGCTGCCATTTTTCGGCGCACCGATAATCGTCGCACTTAGAAAGCAACCAAACGCACGAGAATCAGCCTCTCTCATTGTATCGATAGGGACATTCCTCTGTGCCGTCTTCAACTTACCACAGGTCTTCAACGGCCAGACGGTTGCGGTCACATTGGCGGTCATGTCATCTCACCCCGACCTGCAACTTACGCTCTGGGCTGATGGCCTAGGACTCATGTTCGCGAGCCTTGCGTCGTTCCTTTGGATCATCACAACGGTATACTCTACGGGTTACATGCGCGGGTTGAAGGAGCATTCACAGACTCGTTACTTCGCATGTTTCGCGCTTGTGATCGGAGCGACGATGGGCGTCTCAGTAGCTGCAAACCTCCTAACTCTGTTCATCTTCTACGAAATCCTCACAGTCTCCACCTACCCTCTCGTCGTCCACAATCAAACTGAAGAGGCATTCAGAGCCGGCCGCAAATATCTCATCTACACGCTTAGCGGAGGCGCAGCTGTCCTCGTCGGAATGCTTGCCTTGCTAGGCGCGGGAGGTGGGGCAGCGATCACGTTCATACCTGGAGGAAACCAAACAGTGGGATCCATCTCACTGGAATTCGCTAGGGTAGCCCTCGTGTTGCTCTTCGTTGGTTTCGGTGTGAAAGCCGCGCTCGTCCCAGAACACGGTTGGTTGCCGACCGCAATGATAGCGCCCACACCAGTAAGCGGACTACTTCACGCAGTTGCAGTTGTGAACGCGGGAGTATTCGGCCTCCTCAGGGTGATGTTGTTTCTGTATGGACCGACCCTGATGGAGTTGCTTGGCATTCAGAATCTGGTGATAGCGGTAGCCGTCATAACTATCCTGGTCGGATCTTTATTCGCCCTGACGCAAGACAACCTGAAGTTGCGCTTAGCATATTCCACGATAAGCCAACTGAGCTACATGATTCTCGCAGCCGCCGTCCTCTCTCCTCTCGGAGTCAGCGCGGACGGGCGCAGTGCAGCGGTCATAGCCGCAGTCTTCCTAATGTCAGCCCACGCGTTCGGGAAACTTACAATGTTCTTCGTTGCGGGCGCCGTCTCTGTAGAGACTGGGAAAACAAGAGTCTCAGAGTTGGATGGGATTGGTAGGAAAATGCCCGTAACAATGTTCGCTTTCTTCTTAGCCACATTGAGTATGGCGGGACTACCTCCGTTAGCTGGATTTGTGGGGAAGTGGTACCTTTCGGTGGGAGCATGGAACGGAGGATACTGGTGGATCCTCTTCGTACTAGTACTCTCTGGAGTGTTGAACCTCGCCTACTTCATGCCAATCATCTTCCGAGCTTTCCTCCGCCCCTTTGATGGAGCCCGCGGTGAAGCCCGCGGATTCCTCCTCGGCCCCATCATAGCGACCGCGACCGGTACACTCGCGTTAGGCATCTGGACTACGATGCCCTACGGCCCACTGGAGATAGCGAGCAAAGTTGCAGCGGCAGTTACGGGGGCTAGTATCGCGGCCACCGGGAGCTTTGCTGCGGGCACTACAGTTCCGCCGTTCATTTTGTTCCTAGTTGGCGGTCCAATAGTAGTTTGGCTCTTCAGAGGAAGAGTGCGGCAAGCACTCATGATTATTCTCGCAGGTCTAGCCCTGATTGACACAGTCTCCTTACCTCACGGAACTGAATGGAGCTTGCCTTTCATGGGCTACCGATTGGTTCTGATGAGAGTTGACAACTTATCCTACCTGATGGGAGTGATCTTTGCCACAATCACCTTCTTGGCGGTGCTCTATGCAGCTGGTTTCACCAAGCCTTGGATGCACATGTTTGCAATGCTGTACGCAGGAACCTCACTCGGTGTTGTGTTCGCAGGCGATTGGATCACCCTTCTAATTTTCTGGGAGCTCATGGCAATAACTTCGTTACTACTCATCTGGGAAGCGAGGGGCGAGGCTGTTCAGGCTGGGTACCGATACCTGCTCTTCCACGGTTTCGGTGGTGCGATGCTCGCAGCCGGCATCACCCTACTCGTTCTACAAGGAGCCAACCCTACCGTAGGTCCAATTACTGGATTCTGGCCCTCACTCTTCATAATTATTGGAATTGGCGTCAACGTGTGTATGATTCCCTTACACACGTGGCTTCCCGACTCCTATCCGAGAGCGCATATTGCCGCGTCAGTCTTCCTAAGCGTCTACACGACCAAAGCTGCAGTGTATCTACTCGCCCGCGCGCAACCCAGCACAGAACTCGTGGCTTTCATGGGCGCAATTATGGCAGTGTACGGGGTAAGTTTCGCGGTCTTTCAGACCAACATGAGGAAACTTCTCTCCTACCACATCATTTCGCAGGTAGGTTACATGGTCGCTGGTGTAGGACTAGCAAGTTGGCCAGGGATAGCACCGCAGATAGCCCAACTGGCTTTGGATGGGGCAATGGCACACGTATTCAACCACATACTCTACAAGGCGTTGCTCTTCATGACCGTCGGCGTAATCATCTGGAAGACTGGTGAGAACACGCTGGATAAGTTGGGCGGACTCATGCGGAAAATGCCTGTCACAGCAATAGCGTTCTGGATCGCCGCGTTCTCAATTTCTGGTGTGCCGCTATTCAACGGCTTCGTATCAAAAGGCATGGTCATAACGGCGGCTCAACAAACCAACACGCTGATCTTCGTACTCCTTGAGATCGCATCATTTGGCACATTCCTTTCATTTCTGAAACTTGGATATTTCGCGTTCCTCCGCCCCGGAACAATTGAAGCCAGCGATCCGCCCCTGTTAATGAAGGCGGCGATGCTTGGCGCGGCTGCGCTCTGCATCGCGATCGGCGTATATCCGCCGCTCCTCTACGCCATACTCCCGTTCGGCGGCTCTGGATACCAACCATTCGCCCTCAACGAACTACTACAAACTTCACTGGTCTTAGCCGCGGCCGCCTTGACGTTCTTCACGCTTGGACGAAAATACTTGGTACCCCATGAGACGCACCTACGAGACTTCGATATGCTTTACGTTGCGCTCGGACATGGTTTCATTGTTTTCTCGGCCGCTCTGCAGCGAGCCTTCGGAGACGTGTACAGCGCAGTCACTCAGAAGATTGTGCCGCGTGCGGCGAGAGCTGCAGGCGATGTGCAGACAGGTGTGCTCGGTGTTAATGGAACCTTGATGCTAGCAGTGCTGCTGATTCTGCTAATCCTGATTGCAATATGGAGTGTATGAAAATTGTGGCTTACTGACATCATGGAGATGCTCTTCGCGGGCGCCATGGCCTGCCTTCTAATGGACCTCGCCAAACAGTACACTGGCAAGTGGAGAGTATACGCGGGAGGAATCATTTGCACCGCTGTCTTGGGTGCCTCACTCGTTGATGTGCTGGTCAACTGGTCTACGGGCATTGCGGGGGAGATATCATTGCGTCCCATCGAATCGAGCCTCGCGAGTTTATACGTTGTAGATAAGTTCGCCATCTTCGTAATCTTCACAGTCCTTGCAGTTGGGACGGCAGTTTCCTTCTATTCCTGGAGAAAACTAGGCCTTAACGACAATGTCGGCCCGTTCTTCTCACTGCTTCTAATTCTGCTGCTGTCGCTTGTTGGTATAATTGCGGCCGGGGATCTTTTGACTCTGTTTCTTTTCTGGGAGGGAATGAGTATTGCTGCGTACGGCTTGGTGGCCTGGCAGAAGAAGGTCGCTGTCTCACTTGAGGCAGCCTTGAAGTACCTATTCCTCGCGGGGGCTGGGAGTTTGATTGCGCTCTTCGGTATTTCGATAATCTACTCTCTCACGGGAAGCATTCAACTACAGGATCTGCCCGCTATCTTTCAGGGCGACCCAAGACTAGGTGCGTTCGGCTTGGCGTTGCTCTTTGCGGGATTGGGTGTAGAGGCTGCCATATTCCCGCTACATACATGGCTACCTGATGCATATTCTGCCGCTCCAACGGCTGTAAGCGCGACGTTGGCTGGCGTCGTGACTGAGACGGCGGTCTTCGCGCTCATCAAAATCATTAACCCAACATTCGTGATTCCCCAGGTTCAAGTTTCGCAGAACCTAATGGCTACGTTTCAACTTGCGCTTGTTCTCATCGCGGTACTTACCATGGTGATTGGAAACCTGGGCGCGTTGGGGCAGAGTAATGTTAAGCGGATACTGTCGTACAGTTCTATAGCGCACGTCGGGTACATGTTAGCGGCGCTAGCGACCTTCTCAGTGGTAGGAATCGTGGCGATCATCTTTCACATCTGGAACCACGGTCTAGTGAAGTCCTCCTTCTTCATGCTGACAGGCAACAAGGGTGAAGGGTACGAAGAATCTGAACTGAGCGAACTGAAGGGACTGTTCAGCCAGAACAGACCTCTGGGAGGAATGTTCGCGTTATCATCGCTCGGTATGATAGGAGTCCCACCTTTCGGAACTTTCTGGAGTGAACTACTCATAATTCAATCTCTCTTCGCAACCAACCAGCTCACATTCTATGCACTCGCCGTAATTGTAGTCCTGAACATTGCGTTGTCGGTAGGCTACTACTCCAAGATAATTACTGCAGTCTCCCAGCACTCGGACCAAAGCGAGAAGATAAAAACATCCTGGCGGCTAGCAATCTCACCGCTTCTACTGATTCTTCTCAGTCTTTTGACAGGGTTTGTTCCATGGCTGCTGTTGGGAAGGATCTCCTGAATGAGGAAAGACACTATGCCAATGTCGGAGTTTGTTCAACAACCTAATCTGAATGTTCTGAAGGTTTACCTTAAGCAGATCATGAGGGATTACCAATGAGTGAGAAAGGAAGAGAACGAATAATCAAAGACATAGAAACTCTAGATCAAGCCGTCAAAGCCGAAAAGGATGTTGAAGCAGGTTATCACGGAGTGATAGACGAGAATGTCAGTTACTGGCTTGCGGTCGAGCAAGACATCATCGACAGCTACACAAAACTGGCAAACCAAAGTGAAGACAAGAAGGTTAAATCAACTCTCACGGGCATCGTTGAAGATTCGAAAAACCACATTCTAATGCTGACTACAATTCGCAAGACTTTCGACAAGATTATGACAGACGAAGAACGCCATGCTAAACTACTTCAAGAACTAGCCGACAGACAACACAAGTAACCGAGAAGAGTACTCGATTATCTACACATTAATAGCACCTGCAAGCAGATACTTTTTCGATCGCGGTTGACAGTAGATATTCGGATCAAACGTGTTCCCGCATACAAAGTAGCCTCTATCCTCCGAGTCGGATCATACGAAAGAAATATGCTCCGTTCTGAATTCAGCCAACTTGTAAAATGGGCAAACAAAAGAAGACTCCGAACCGGGAAATGGATGTTATATTTCATAGATGAGCCAGGTGGACGTAGACCGATGAACAAGCTTCGGTCCGAAGCCTGCCTCCAAATAAAGGGAAACGCGAAAAGTGAAGGAAAAATCAAAGTGAAAACACTCCCTGCACAAAAGGTCGCCAGTGTCACATTCAACCCTGACAAAGTCTCACCCCGCCTAGTCTACTCGGGCATCTACGGATGGTTGAGATATGCAGGGTTCAAAGACACGTCCCAAGGCCGAGAACTATACAACAGAAACCCATGGCGCAACCCTCGTGCTTGGGCGAACGCGGAAGTCCAGGTCCCAGTGAAAAAGAAGTAAACGCATTTCATTCAAGGGATAAGACGAAACACACAATAATTACACGAATCAGCATGCAATGCGCCGTTCTCTCAACTAGTTCCTAGATTAATGCAAACGGCGTTCTTTCAGCTCTACTAACGACAGAGCACGCACAAACCCGCAAAACCCGCATTTGAACTGGGCCTCAGTTCTCTGTTGCTCGCTTAGCATTCACACTCGGCTCAAAATCAATCCCCATACCAGATATGATAAATCTAAGTGGAATATGTGCGCGCAACGGCCCATACTTCCACCTGGTAGAAAAGGTATGACAGTGGGACTACGACCGTGCATACAGTCCCCCATATTACCCATCAACCCAGTAAGCCGGGTTGGCTAAGAACCAACCAGGCGGCTCGTTCCGCTCCACCAGGTGGAAATGAGGAATATTTGCTCTTTCTTACTTTTTCTCCAGGCCCCGTTAAATATCTTGATCAAGCAAAGCTTGATTCTAGAGGATTTGTGGAGGTGTTTGGGATTGGCGAAGAAACGCAAAGTCAAAATGAAATTGGGTACTGAACACGACAAGAACATTAGACAAGAGGAAATGGTAGCATAAGGCTGCCATAGTGGCGGACTGGCTCCGCCTCTTCTTTTCTTATCTGAGTTTTACGCTGTCGAAATTCCAAACCTCCGTTATGATGAAAATTGTCGCCTGTTAGTTCCGCTGCTATCACAAGTCGCTCTGGGTTTCTCTGTCTAGGAGTAGGTTAATTATCCTGAAGGTTAGTCCCCATATCACGCGTCCTGCTACGACGTAGGAGTCAGCTGAGAGAATACATTCGTCAACTCTAACCTCTCGACTCTCAACCTCAAGTCCCTCCACATCGCTTAGCGGTACCCAGAAGGCGTCAGCGACCTCCTCGTTTACATGAATATTAACGGTTGACTTGAGTTGAAAAACGAAAGGCAATACTCGCATCCGCCGAGACCTCGTGGTAACGACTGGAAGGCTACCAAGTAATTCGTGACCAGTGAGTTGTATCCCAACCTCCTCCAATGTTTCTCGCACCACTGTTTCAGCAAGGCCCTTATCGATAGGCGATTTGCGTCCACCAGGAAACGCAATTTGTCCCGACCAAGGATCGCCCCTCCGCTCAGTCCTCTTAATGAAAAGCAGTGAGCCGCCCCTATCATTCGGGTTGATGATTATTGCTACAGCTGCAACTGGAGGCCCTTCTCCGGACTCCCGAAACGAGTTCGGAGGTAGCAGCCGATTCCTTAGAGATTCCGGGTTGAACTGGCCAGTCACAACGATGCACTAGCCTAGTGACTATTGGATTAATTCTCTTGCTATTTGAACGGTATTGTCGAAAGACAACTAGATACCGCCACCATTCCGCAGCCCCTGCCCCTCTATTCATGTTCCTGATGTTGAATTGTTGAACAAACCCCAACCTATCCAATCCGACAAGACCTTCGACGTGTGAGCCGGCTGTTAGGTGGGTGTTGTAATGGCATGAATTTCGCAGCGAATTCCACGCCGGGTTGGCAATTGAGATGCGGTAGTCAAGCTTTATCTTTTGGTCGAAGGCCAAGTTCGATTCGATTAGGCTGAAAACTGATGGCAAACACAGCTGATGCTATACATTGGATCGATCAGTCTCGCGATGATATTACGCGATTCATGGTGGACATGCTAAAGATCAAAGCCGTAAACCCGGATGGGGGAGGAAAAGGGGAGTACGCTCGTGCCCTCTTCGTGAACAAATGGCTTGAAGATAATGGGTTGAAGGTAACGAGGTACGACATTCCTGATAGTCGCGTAACAGAAGGTGTCCGGGTAAACCTGACGACAGTCATCGAGGGTGAGGATACGGGGCGAACGTTGTGGCTGGCCGCGCATTTGGACACTGTACCTGAGGGATCACGTGAACTCTGGGCAACCGACCCCTACGTCCCAGTTGTGAAGGATGGCAAGATTTTCGCAAGGGGCTCAGAAGATAACGGGCAGTCGGTTGGCTCAACTCTATTCACCATGAAAGCGATCAAGAGGTTAGGTATTAGACCGAAAATGACCCTTGGCCTTGCCCTCGTTTCTGACGAAGAGTCAGGGAGCAAGTACGGGGTTATTCCGCTTCTTGAAAAAAGCGTATTCAAGTCAACCGACATGGCGCTGGTACCCGACAGTGGGAATCCGGATGGCTCAGAAATCGAAATTGCAGAAAAAAGTATACTTTGGCTGAGAATCACGACAAAGGGCATGCAGGTCCATGGTAGCACACCTCAGAAAGGATTGAACGCCCGCCGCGTAGCCATGAAGTTTGCTATTCAACTCGACGAGATGCTGCACTCCAAATATCCCGCTAAAGATCCCTTATTTGATCCACAACCCTCAACCTTCGAACCGACGAAATGCGAAGCGAATGTTGACAATGTCAACACGGTTCCTGGGATTGACGTACAATATTTCGACTGTCGAATTCTTCCACGCTACCCTCTCGTTGACGTAATGAAAGAAATTGAATCCGTCCGGGTGAGGCTAGAAAGGGAAACTGGTGCATCGATCGAAGTTGAACCCATTCAACAGGAACAGAATACGACCCCTACCCCAATGGACAGCCCAATTGTGGTCAGATTGAAGGCCGCGTTGAAACAGTTGCGCGGGTTAGACGCGAAAGCAATCGGAATTGGCGGGGGAACTGTGGGAGCGTACTTTAGGCGCAAGGGAATTCAAACTGCCGTTTGGTCAACGCTAGACGACATGGCTCATCAGCCCAATGAATACTGTAAAATCGAGAACATGATTAACGACGCGAAAATATTCGTTCACGTCGCTACCGCGTAAACCAATCCGGTGCATTTCAGACGAGGCAACCTCAATTCAAACGCAAAATAGCAAAGCAATCGGACCTACTCTCGGTAGCTAGACTATGCCGCCGAGCCGTCGGCCCGTCAGACTACATACTCAAAATACTTCCCGAAGTCGTGGCCCATGGCCGACTCTTCCTAGCTTGGCATGAATCCGAACTCGTAGGCATGACTAACTTCGATAAGTGCGTCGACGGTAGCGGATGGCTAAGCATGGCACGCACTGACCCAGCTTGGCGTCGGCGCGGTGTGGCCACCTTTCTGCAACGTCAAATTATTGACTACTCGAGGGAGAAGGGAATAGGCCCTCTAAGGCTATGGACGTCGTCGAAGAATAAGGCGTCAGTAATCGCGTGCGAAAAGGGTGGATTCAAGCAGGTATGTGAGGCTGCCCACGTCTCCTGCCGTCTAAGAGGCGAGAAGAAGGCGAAGCGAGTACTCCCGACTTCTGCTTCCAACACTCAACTGCAATTATTTTTGAGGTCAGACTACTCAAGTAAGATGAATGGCTACATAGCACGCGGATGGCATTTCATGAGAAGCTCAGAAAGTCTTCTTAGGCAATTGGAAGAACAAGGAGAACTGTACGTTGCGGAGGATTCCGCTTTTCTATTAACAAGGCCGGAAATAAGATTCAAAGAACCTCAGAGCAGTCTAACAATTCTGATCGGTTCCGTGCCAAAGTCAATGAAGAGTGCGAAGAAAATAGCGGAGGCACTTGGCACAAAGATCCTGAGCTCCTACATACCCTATGAACGTTACCAACTCTCAATTGCAAAGAAATGTGGTTTCAGGAGGAGCCCATGGGGGAAACACTGCCTAGTCTTCGAGAAGAAAGTATGAACCCTTCTGAAGTTGAAATAGCTAGAATTTAAGAACCTGACTCGCTCGACCTAGATTGGTTAGGCGCAGTCGATGATCACTGCATTTGTCATGATGAATGCGGAAAGGGACCGTATTGCTGCCATTCCCGATGAACTACTCAAAATGACTGGTGTGACGGAGGTTTACTCGATTGCCGGTGACTTCGACCTCGTCGTAATTGTTCGAGTGAAAGAAGCTGAAGATCTAGCCGGGGTTGTTACAGAACGCTTTGCAAAAGTGAAAGGTATAACGCGAACAATGACATTGATCGCATTCAAATCGTACAGTAACTATGATCTCGAAAACATGTTTAGCTTGGGTTTTTCATCCTCTAATTCTAAACCCTAATACAGAGGCTTAGAGCTTCGATTCCAGTAGCCCCAAAGAGCCTGAATACCTAATTGCTCGTTCAATGGAAACTTGACCCCGTATTTCTGTAAGTCCTCTGACGTTTACCGAATTTTGAAAGCTACAAGCATAAACTCGAAATAGGGTTCAAAGGTTACCATACTTCGACAGAATCTTGGATAGTAGTTTAAGAGAGATATTTGCCCCACTCACAACCACCACGATTTCATCATTTTGCCTGAGATCAGTTCTCTTAACGAGAGCCGCGATGGCCGCTGCGGCCGATGGCTCAATGATCAAATGACATTCTCGCATTACTGTGAAGACGGCTTTCTCGATCTCCTCTTCACTCACCAGGAGAATCTCGTCCACGTAACGCTTTACACACTCGAACGTAAGAGTCCCCGGCTCGCGGGCTGCTAAGCCATCCGCGATTGAGGTTGTATCTGATAATCGAGTAATCTTGCCGCTCTTAATTGAAAGGTACATCGATGAGGCTTTCTCAGGTTCCACTCCGTAGGTCTTCGTCTCCGGTTTCAAGCTCTTCAATGCTGTGGCGATTCCGGAAATGAGCCCACCCCCGCCAATGGGGACAATGACTGCATTTGCGGTTGGTAGGTCCTGATGGATTTCCATTCCTATGGTTCCCTGTCCAGCAATTATGTCCGGGTCATCGAAGGGCGGAATCAGAACTGCGCCAGTTGCCTTCTGAATCTCAAGTGCCTTAGCGTAACGTTCATCGTGGAACAAGCCATGTTTGATAACTGTTCCTCCGTACTCTTCGATCGCTTTTACCTTCTCCTCAACTGCATTGGTTGGTACCACTATCGTGGCTTTGTTGCGCGTCAATTTTGCAATATATGAGACGGCGAGTCCGTGATTACCGGAGGAAGCGGCGACCAACCCTCGGCTTCGTTCGTGTTGGGAGAGTTTCAGGATCTTATTTGCTGCACCTCGTACTTTGAAGACTCGTATTGGTTGATAGGACTCGAGCTTCAAGTACACCTTCGCGCCTGTGAGATGGCTCAGGGCGGGAGAATGATAGAGCGGGGTCTTGTAGGCGATGTTTGCGATTCTCCGGCTCGCGTCTTCAATCGCGCGAAGATTAACTTCCAGGTCACCCATATGCTTCCCCAAATTCTCGATAAGCTACAGAAGAAACTGAACTAATCTGTTTTCTTCAAAGTCCCTCGATGCCAGCAAGGTTGAGCCTTTGCCGAAATAGCGTTGCACTCCGGGTTGCATTAAGGAGTACACAATTACCAAATCGATGATTAACAAGACGAACTCGCCCGTTCGCGGCCTGACAAACAGGCCAAATACGGAAACAACGATGCCGAGGAGTGAGAATACGAGGGAAGCCCGCCAAGCCCATTTTCCGCAGCTCCAAACAGCATACGCTAGAATGAAATCTATCAAGGCGAAGGCAATTGCTGCTAGACCATTGAAGATTCCAAAAGAAAAGAAGAAGACTCCAAAAGCGGGAAACCGCTGAGTTTGCATAATTAATCCAGTGAGAAGGAGAAGCATGCCAAGCACTAGGTCTAGAACGACGAGTAGTTTTACGCCGAAAGAACGCACTAAGGTTGACAAGTGAACCTAATCCTGCTACGTGCGTTCCTCATTTGGTCGATAAGAGTTGGCGAATCTTTTCTCCCAGATTTTTTCGTTCAGCCTCGTCTTTAGCAGAAATCCATTGCAATTTCAAATAGAAAATGTCATTGTCCTTTGTAGGCATGAATCTCGCCCGATCTGGGTTACCTATTTTGGCAGCGTCACAGATCAGAAATGCGAAATATAACTTTAGACTGCCTCGGCATTATTCTTGCGTAGAGCGCAACATCTACCGTGAAGCTCGTTATCTGTTGTTCTCAGATGGTTTTGCGCATCGCTAAAGCCGTGCTGCGACATTCTGTGAACTCCAGCGAGGCCATAACTGCTTCATCAATGTCCTTGCGATCCACCAAATCGAAGCCTAGATTCTTGAAATAATTGAATGCACTCTCTGTTAGCAAGTAGATCGTGTAAACTCCGTTTTGTTTGGCATTTCTCAGAACAGCGTCGACCAAGGCTCTACCGTGTCCCATGCGCCTAGAATTCTTCTCAACCACAACCGATCGAAGTAATGCGCTCTGGCCATACATTTCCAAGCCGGCGACTCCAAGCAGGGTACCCTTCTCATCCGTCGCGATAACAAAATTCGCGTAGCATGATTCAACTCCAGCCGTTGTCAAACCGTTAGCCTCTAGGAAACGTACAAGCTGTTCAAGATCACTCGATTTTGCCCGTCTAAGATATGAAACTGGCATCCAGGCTTCAAGGCTCCCTTAGGCGCCTAGATGAAAAAGCCTGCGAAAACTGTAGTCAGTACTGCCTTCTTGCGCCGAGACCGCGTTTCGTAGTCAACAATTGAAGGTCCTTGTTTCCGTCGAGGCGATTCCAGCAAGTTTAACGCTCCTCCAGGCCCAGGAGACGTGGCTGAAGAAGAATTTCGTGCTGCTGTAAATTCTCTTGAAGACTTGGCCATCCCACAGAAACATTTGACCGTCACCAGATCCTGCTTGGGCTGTTGCTGTGACGATGGCTGCAGTCTTGCCTTCAGAATCCCATCTTACTGCAACAGGGTAAACGCGCTTGTTTTCGAATTTGATGGGCGAGAGTGTTTTTCCGTCGAATTTCCCAATCAGCCCAGTGTGCCAGACAACATCATATCCAACCACTAATGCATAAGCTTCGTCTGGCCTCCAGTCGACACCAATTAGATCAGAGCGTCCTTCGTTGACTGATCTCACACCATTCGACTTTGCGTCGTAGGTGAAGAGGTTTGGTGACGGGATGAATTCCTCAGCAAAACAGTTCGAGGTCAAAAGTGCACCATCGGAAGTCGTCCGCCAAGAAATTCCTCTCAGATTCGCTCTGCCGTTATCCACTATCTCTATCTGGCGATCAACGTATTTCATCAGAGTCCCATTGTTTCCGGCAATCAGCGCCATAGTCCCTTTGTGATTCCAGGCGACGGCCCGAAGGTTCTCAAAACTAGGTGAGTTTAGCTTCGTGAAGGATCCATCTTCACCTCGCAGGATTGTTCCCGCGTTTCCAACTATCAGAACGGTATCGTCGCTGAGGTTAACCGACAGATCGCGCAAATCATGCTTAGTGTTTGGATTAAACCGAACCAATTCCTGACCCCGAAGCTCAATGATCCGGCCTCCGTCGCCCACAACTATCAGGGAGGAACCGTTCCTGGTCCAACCCACGCCACGGAGGTGTTCCTTGAAATTCTTTGTTTCCACCTTGTCGCCATTGTATTGAACTAGGACTGAAGGCATCATCCAGTCTCCTTGATTGCGAACTCTCTACCATCCCGGCCCGAGGCAAGCTGCTCGCAAAGTAGATTTGATGGTTCTATCAACTCATGCGGTAAGTAGGTGGAATCGGTGCCGAGGCTTGAAAAGCGAACCTCGCGACCTGCGGAATTGTACTCTGAGCGGTCAATCAAGAGCGAACAAGATCTTCTAGATTTCATTGAAGCTCTTGATGAGGATGAGGGAATACGTGCGGATGGGGATTTGAAGAACCACGTAAATGGGGGTTTCATCTTTGTCGGTACCTTTAGGGGGAGTTATTGCGTCAATATCTGCGATAAATTGTGGAGTCCGAAACTGCACAAGCACATCGCCGGGGGAAAAGATGAATGGTATTACTTCAACACGGCCAAAGAAGCACTTCGTTTCGTCCTGAAAGAGGCAAGGCATCCGCTTCGCGCTTGGCTCTATTAGGTGTTGATTAAGAAAGTATCCCAAGCACGCTGGCCATACTCCGAAATGTTGCCTCGAGGCCTTCCTTAGTTTGTTGACTGAACCTCGGGCTTACCTTTGCTAACTTATCAGCAAACTCTTGCAGAACATCCAGTGCTCCGGGTGTGTAGAAGTCATTGTTCATGTGGCGTTTGAAGGCTGACTCGTACCTGGTCCAGTTGGCCGATGATTTTCTATCTCTGGAGTCTGTGGCAGGCTGTGCGTCTAGGAATGAGTTGAAGTTCTTGCGTAGATGGTTGAGCCCGCGTATGGCGTTTGTCAGTCCATTCTTTGAGAAAATCATTGGTTCCCTATAGTGAACAGATGCGAAGTAGAACCTCAGCTCTGCCGCACTGTACTCATGGAGGGCGTCGCGGATCCTAATCATGTTACCTAACGATTTGCTCATCTTACGTCCGTCGACATTCAACAAGCCCGTGTGAATCCAGTAACGCACAAATGGTATCTTACCCGTGAGTGCTTCTGCTTGCGCAATTTCCGCCTCGTGGTGTGGAAAAATGAGTTCTGAGGCGCCGCCATGGATGTCATACGTGTCTCCGAACTGTGCCATGGAGATCGCTGTGTCTTCGATGTGCCATCCCGGCCTGCCTCGACCCCAAGGCGAATCCCATGCGAGCCCTTTCTCATACTTTCTCCATAACGAGAAATCCTCTGGGTTTCGCTTAGAGGAACATAACTCAAGTCTTCGCAGGCCGAGTTCTTCGTGGCTTTGGCCAGAAAGTTGACCAAACTTAGGGAACTTGTCGACCTCGAAATAGACCCCGGTCTCAGTTTCGTAGCCTATTCCCCTGTCGATTAGTCCGGTTACCTGGGCGATCATTTTCGGAATGGCTTCGGAAGCTCTTTCGAACCGGTCAACCTGTGTTACTCCAAGACTTTGCATGTCTTCCAAAAATGCGTTTTCGTACTCTCGGGCGAGGTCAAGAGGGGCTCGTTTCAGCTGCTCGGCTCGTTGTACGACTCGCTCAGCTACATCTGTGATATTCATGAGGTATTGGATCTTGTACCCCAAGAACTTCAGGTACCGAGTGATCGTATCAAAGGCAAGATACGTTCTCGCGTGCCCCAAATGAACGTAATCGTAAACCGTGGGCCCACATACGAACATCCTAACCTGTCGGTCTGGGGATACGCGGAATGGTTCCTTCCTGCGGGTAAGTGTATTGTACACTTTGAGCTGCATTGATTTCTACTCCAACCTCCAGCATAGATCCTCAGACTATGCCGTTCCGTTGGTGCCAAACCGCTGTGTTAGATGCCGTATAAACTTCTTAGCGGCAAACCTACCATTGACTGAGCTATTGTGGACCCTCACTTGCAGATATCGGCGAAAATGGAACGTAAATGCGGTAGGGGCACAGAGTTGGAACGTTTACAGCTACGTAGCCGATTTTTTCGCCTTACTTTGCACGATGTAGTAGTTTTCGTCCACATCAATCTCCAAATCTGGGACGAAGGACAAGATGAATTCGATTAACTCATCCATACTCCGCTTACGCCTCTCTTTCAACTGCAGAAACCCTTGTAGGCTCACAAGCCGCTCGTACATATCGGAGCTGATCTTGATACTTCGGCTAAGCCGTCTCTTCTTGCCAGGTTCAAATGTTCTCGACACTAAGTATCTCCGGTAGAAATGTAGAACATTCGGGCTTTTTACCTTTTTCTCCAAGCCCAGTTATATACAACGTTCATTCCAAGCTTAGGTAACCTGGTTATCTAAGACCAGAAAACAGGGAGGTGAGTTGAGATGGCGAAGAAACGCAAGGTTAAGATGAAGTTAGGTACTGAGCACGACAAGAACATTAAGCAAGAGGAAATGGTAGCTTAAGCCCGGTTTGCCGGGTTCCGTTTCCGGGTAATCCCATTTTCAAGTTTTTCTTTTGTTTGTTCGTTTTCTGGTTGCAGACGCTAAGTGTGTTTGTTTTCCTTCGATTTAGGTACAGATAGAGTCTTAAACAAACTCCCGCATACAACGGCGAACACTCGTAGTGTTCCTGTCTTGTTGGAATTAATACCCGGCCGGATATCGCAAGCAATACTACTCGTTATTGTGTTGGTCGCAATTTACTGGGTAACAAAGATCGCGGTGAAGAGGAAGCTGAAGACTCGGAGCATTCCCGGCCTGGAAAGGATTGACGAATGGATTAAGGAAGCAGCAAAACTCAATCGGAGCGTCTTCTTCACGCCCGGAACAGGCGGGATAACCACGCCAGACACGCTCGCGGCACTCTCCCTTCTCGGATTCGTTGCAAAACATTGTGTTGAACATAACGCTCGGCTTCTCGTCGCAAACTCCGATCCTCAAGTGCAACAGGTCACGGAGGATATGGTGAAGAGTGCATATACTAAAGCCGGCAGAGAGAAAGAATACAGCACCGACATGGTGCGGTACGTCTCTACCCGCCAGTTCGCATACGCGGCCGGCGTTATGGGAATTCTGCGACGCGAAAAACCTGCCGTCAACTTTTTCGTCGGCGACTTTCAGGCGGAAGCACTGCAAATCGCCGAAACTGGCAGAGGCGAAGCTATTTACCAGTTCGGGGGCACCACAAATACCGATCAACTGCCATTTTTCATGACAACTTGCGATCAGACTCTGATCGGCGAAGAACTGTACACAGCACAAGGATACCTCTCCTCGGATCCTGAGGCCATTTCCCGTCTCATCGGACCCGACGCAGGAAAGATACTGGCAATCCTCCTAATTTTGGCTGGAGCTCTGCTCATAACGTTCGGTAACTCGATTCTAATCGCCTTAATGGAGTTATGAGGCGCCGATGAGCTCAGACAAGAAGAAGATGAGCCGGGGGGACCTTGGCCTTCAGGTAATTATCTTTAGCTTGGGCTTTTTCTATGCAATCGTCTACTATGTTGCCGTGCCTGGAACGGTCGATTTACAAGCTGTTTCTGACCAGTTATTAGCTTACTTGACGGCAGTGCTCACGGCTGCGTTCGCTATTGGAGTCATCAACCTCACTCGCGTTCACGTGAACAACATCAAAAGAAAGCGAGCAACTTGGAGGTACAGCGTAATTCTCATCATATGTCTTTACGCTATGGCGATATTCAGCATGATCGCTTCACCCTTCGCACTTGACCCCCAGGCCGCTGTCATACCTGCAAGTGTCATCGCATTCTCAACCCCGATCTGGGAATTCCTATACTACAAAATTCTTGTGAACATAAACTCAACAATCTTTTCTCTTCTTGCCTTTTTCATCGCCTCAGCAGCTTACCGAGCTTTCAAAGCCCGATCCTTAGAATCAACGATTCTCCTAGCCGCAGGCTTACTGGTCATATTAGGACAGGCGCCAATAGTAGATTTGGTGTGGCCAGGATTCGGTGCCATTCGCGACTGGATACTTGCGTTTCCCAATACGGCTGGCCAAAGAGGCATCCTCATCGGCGCTGCGCTCGGAATTCTTGTGTTTAGTGTTCGCAGATTATTCCGGTACCCTTGGGGAGAGTAACATAATGGCTGCCTCAAGTCTCAGATCAGACCCAAGACTAGTGTACGTAATCCTGTTGCTGGTCGTTACTGTGCCTATTCTTACGCATGAGGTAATCGCGGTTCCAATCACCCCAACGACTCGTGCATTGTACGATTTCATCCAGAATTTGCCGCCCAACAGCCTTGTGGTGGAGAGCTTCGATTACGCTACAAGCGTCGTCCCTGAATTGCACCCGCAAGCCATAGTCGTCACACAACACATCTTCCTGAGACCGCTTAAGGTTCTCTTCGTCGCGCAGGATCCTAATGGCCCACCGTTGGCGGACGCAGTCCTCGACACGATCAACAAGGGCAATAAGAGCTATGGGGTCGACTATGCAAACCTCGGATATATTCCCAACACTGCGACGCTAATTGGAATGCCCTCAAATATAGCTCAATTCCTTCCTCTTGACACGCGCGGCAATCCTACCGCTAGCCTTCCACTCATCAAGGAGTTTCCCGCCGCCAAGGACGCTGCATTGGTAATTACCTTCGACGATGACGGCAGCGCCCTCTACGCTTATCTTCAATATTGGCAAGGGAGTTTCAATATCGCAGTTGCAGTTGGAGCTACAGCCACCGTGGCTCCGGGCTTCATGCCATTCTACAGTTCAGGCCAGCTTGTGGGCATTCTGATCAGCATACGCGGCGCCGCAGAGTACGAGTCGCTGCTTAACCAGCAGTATAATTGCTGTCTAGGTATCAGCGGCGCATCCTCCGCAATGGTCGCACTATCAGCGTCTCACTTGCTGATAGTAGCGATGGTCGTATTCGCCAATGCGGCGTATTTCATCAGCCGGCGAACTTCGAAGAAGGAGAAGTGAAACATGAACCTAATTGACCTGATTGGAGTTTGGGTTGGTGTATTCATTACCCTTATGGTGCTTAGTTTCCTGTACAAGGAAAACCCATTCTTCCGTTTAACGGAATACGTCTTTATCGGCCTCGCCGCTGGCTACGCCTTTGCCGCGTCGCTTCGCCTATTCATAGATCAAGCTCTGAACCCAATTTTCGTAAATGGAAACCTAACATTCATAGTACCAGTGATCTTAGGCTCTCTATTCTACGCCCAGTTCACGAAGAAATACTCGTCGCTATACCGACTGCCCTTGAGTTTAGCGATTGGTTATGGTTTAGGAGTCACTATTTGGAGTGTGTTTGCGACGTTTTTTGTGAAACAGGTGATCGCGACTATGATACCTCTCTTTACGGGGGATGTGCTTACTACTTTCGACAATGTAGTCTTAGTTGCGGGAACCATACTATCCCTCTCCTACTTCATCCTGCACCGGGAACAGAAAGGGGTCTGGGGAGGATTCACAAAAATTGGCAAGTACTTCATCCTCGCTACGCTTGGGGCTGTCTTCGGTAGCACGGTCTTAGGACGAATGGCAATAATAATTCAAAGAGTGCAATTCCTTGTAGGCGATCCGGCATTTCCTTGGAGCGCTTTAGGAATGGGAACCGCTACCGAGGGTGCCTATGCTCCTATTGGCGTAGTCGCATTTCTCGCAGTTTTCGGCTACTACCTGTACAGAGAGCGCAACAAGAGATCTAGCGCTGAAACAGCGGCGAAGGCAGCTAAGACTTAGACAGCTCTTCTATCCGACCGATAATTCTATCTACATTTTGCTTTTTCATGAATAGCCCTGTATACTTAGGACCTTCAAACAGCCATTGCAGAGGGCCAAGGGCTATGATTGCTAGCTGAGAAGCAATGAACGCGAGAGGTTTCGCCACTTCGAGGAACATAATTGCGGGCGCTTCGAGCCCCTTATCCACAACAAGCCTGGCGATATTGCTGATGAGCTTGTCTTCTTCCTCATCTGTTAAGTCGAACTCAGACAAAACTCTGGAATCATCTCAACCTACTACACTGAGCGGAAGACAGTTTCTTCAGGGTAGACCTCAATTCCCTCAGACGTAATCCTATACGGACACAATCGATCTGTATGCTTCGCTCCGCGCATTTTTCGAACTTCGAGAGCCTTGACATTGGACTCTTCAACTCGATACATGTGAAGCACAATTACGCCCTGCGCGAGAAATGCTTCCGCGCCGAATCGAGTCATATCCTGCCGGTCCTCAGGGTTCTCGGCCAACATGATTGTTGTGAGGTTCATCTCCGTTAGATCTTTGATGAGTTTCAGCGTCTGCTGCCTAATTTCGAAATCGTCCTTATACTGTAGCGTGAGGGCCGAAATTGAGTCAATAACACAGCGCTTTGCATTCACTTTTTGCTTGACTTCTCTGATCGCGGCTACGACGCTATCAATGTTAAATTTGGCGCCTCCGAGGAAACTTTGCCCTAGGGACGGTGGGACGAATGTGGAGGTTCTAGCCTCACGTTTTATCGGTGAAGCATCCACGAAAGATATTTTCCCGGCCTTCTCCTGATCACCTAGGTTCCAACCGTAACGTTGACTGTTATCCGAAATAGAGTATGGTGGTTCATCGAAGGTCACGTACATCCCGCCTTCGCCGTATTCGGTGGCGCCTTTGTACAAGTACTGAACTCCGAACGTAGTCTTCCCAGTGCCGGGTCCACCAAGCAAAAGAAAACTGAAACCTCTAGGCAAGCCACCTTCGATTAGTTCATCGAGGCCCTTGATCCCTGTCTTGACCCTTTCACTTTCACTCAACGAGGCGAACACTATCCTATATGGAAGCTTGATGCGGAATCGCGCGATCTTCCATATTGACATTCGCTAAACTGCTGCCTGCCCAATAAAAGGTACTATAGGCAGGTTCCACTCACCTTATGTTGCATTCCATTCGGAAAGGTCCTGAACGTGGAACATCTCCGACGATTAGTTCAAGAACTCGCGTTAGTAGGATACCAACTCGACCGATCGGCATACGATTACATCAAAACCATGGATGAAGCCCAGGCAACAACGTTCGCAAAGAACCTACTCGTTTCAGTTGGCGACAAGGCCAACACGTCTCACATACTGTCGAGACAAGAACTCCTAGACATCTCCGCACATCCCCTTCTGGAGACCACTCAAGTTCAAGCCTCAGTGTCACGTACGATTCCTGCGAAGCAAATCTCACCGCGATTAGATATTCTGAGAGATCCATCGAAAGAAATTGGGACAGGGGGCAGCATAGATGACTTTTCTCATTATTTTAGAGACAGATTTCAGAAACTCAGCCGGGCATTCCGGGAGCGACCAGATTCAAGGGATGCCAGCAGCTTAGCAGTTGCCCTCGCCCAAGAGCAGAACCAGAAGGTGAAGTTCATCGCGATGGTTATGGAGAAGCGAGAAAGGCAGCGAAAACTCTTCTTGCAGCTCGACGATTTCGAAGATACAGCAACCGTATTGGTTTCACCGGAGGAAAGGACCGCATATGAAACGGCCCAGAAACTTCCTCTAGATCAAGTAGTATGCGTAGGCGGGGTCCGGGCGAAGGGCGATCTATTCGTAGCAAAAGAGGTTCTACTCCCTGACATTCCAGACCACAAACCACACTTGGCTGAAGAAGACGTATGGGCAATCCTACTCTCGGACCTTCATGCGGGAAGCAAGAAATTCTTGGGTACTGAGCTAAGCAGAGTTTTCGACTGGTTAAACCTGAAAATTGGAGACCTGAGCCAACGGGCTATCGCCGAACGGACGAAGTATCTGGTAATCTGTGGTGACATTGTTGACGGCATCGGGGTTTACCCACGACAGGAGCATGAATTAGCGATTGTTGATCTGTATCAGCAATACCAGGAGGCGGCCAAATATGTTAGTAGGATACCTGACTATATCGAGACCGTCGTGATTCCTGGCAACCACGACCCCGTCAGGCAAGCGCTTCCTCAACCACCGATACCACGCGATTTTGGGGAACCCCTGTATGAATCTCGTGAACTAGTCTCTCTCGGTAACCCGGCTGAGGTATCCTTTCACGGCGTCAAGTTCCTTCTTCATCATGGCCGAAGCCTCGATGATGTGATCTCAAGCTCTCCAAACGTAGACTTCACTCAGCCCGAAAAAGCGATGAGACTTCAACTTCAGTGCAGGCACTTAGCGTCGGAGTATGGAAATCGGACAGCGATAGCCCCTGAGAGGGTCGATCATTTGGCCATCGAAAGGGTTCCGGACGTTTTCCACTCAGGTCACATACATGTGGTCAAATATGAGAACTACCGCGGAACCCAGATAATTAACTCGGGAGCTTGGCAGGCTCAGACTGATTACCAACGACGGGTCGGCTTGGTTCCTACCCCCGGCATACTTACGGCGTTGAACCTTCACACTTTGCAGGTTCGTCTCATCAATTTCATCGAACCCTAACCAGCGAGCGGCGCCAGGCCTCTAGCCAACAGCCCAGCCACCCGGATTGGTTCCGGGAGGCGAGAGATCATGGATGACGAGGCAATAAGTTTCCTGGCAAAACTTGGCGAACATCCCTTAACTTCGAAGTAAACCTTCGGTTCCTTGACCAATGGCCTGCACGAATACAAGGATCCAGCGTTCCGAACGGTCTGCCACCGCCGTTTCCAGTCTTCAAAATGTCCTCGCAATGCGTGTCGCACAGCCGTGTTGTTTGGTCTCCTACCAATTACGCCTATGACTGGCTTTCCCGTCTCTCCTGAGAGGCGTTTGATGTCGACAAGGTTAAAGCCACCGAAGGAAATCCCACTGAGCATAACGACATCGTACGCTAAAGTCTTCAATAACGCTATGAGCACGGAGTTAGCGTCAGTTCCGTCTACCTGTATTCTCCCAATCCTCGTGGCCGATATCTGGCATCCGTGAAACAGAACTGCAACTACGACCGCTGATCCAACAGCCCCTCTTCTGATTTGAAACGCGCCATCATCCACCCCTACGATTCTATGCCGACTGGTGCTTTTGGAGAGACCTGGGGACATATCCGAAGAGCCTTCCCGCAAGATTGTCCTCAGCGTAGGTATCCGCGATAACCCGCGGAGATACTCCAAGCCTTATTTTCTTGGTCCTGCCGTATCTTCCGAAACTTACTACCCGCGCGTTCAATATTCCCATAACGTCAAGTTCATTGATAAGGCCGCTGACCCTCCGCTGTGTCAGCGGCTCCAAATCGCTAGACCCGCACAATTCGTGGTACACTTCATACACGTCACCAGTAATCGCCCCACTAGAGAGATGGTTGCTCAACAAGTACGCTCCGACAAGTAGGATCTTAGAGTGTGCAGGAAGTGACTTCAAGACCTCAGATACGCGGTCGTGTTCAATCTTCTGTTGCGCTTGGCGTACGTGCTGTTCGATCACTCGGCCTGAGTCTTCTCGCTCCGCCAGTTCGCCTGCGACGCGAAGGAGATCGAGCGCCCGTCTTGCATCACCATGTTCGCCGGCGGCCAAGGCCGCACAAAGTCTGAGGGCATTTTCGTCGAGCGCCCCTTTGAGGAAAGCCAATTTTGTCCTGTCGAGTAAGATGTCAAACAACTCATCTGCGAGATATGGTCTGAAAACGACTTCCTCTTCACTTAGCGAACTTAACACTCGTGGATCTAGGAACTCCTTGAAATGAAGATCGTTTGAGATCCCCACAATGCTAATCCAAGAAGAGCTAAGCGTTTCATTGATTCTGGTGAGTTCATACAGGAGGGAATCATCCGCGTTATGCTTTATCAGAGCATCAATCTCGTCCAAAGTGACAAGTAGGGCAGTCTTGTCCGCATTTATCCCATTTGAGAATCGATCCAAAAGCTCTCCGACGGCAATCCCTGTGAAGGGCACTTCCACTCCTACAGCCCTGCATATCTCGGCGAGGACACGGTAGTTTGTCCCTGCTAACCGACAGTTGATGTAAGCAATCTTTACTGGTGCCCCGATCTCGGTGGCCTTCTTTTCCAGTTTGTCGAGTACAAATTTCGTAACTATCGTCTTGCCTGTGCCTGTTTTTCCGTAAACGAACACATTTGATATCTTCGACTGATGGAGTGCGGGAGCAAGAATCCCTGCTAGGCGCTGAATATGCTCATCCCTGTGAGGCAGGTGAGGTGGCATGTAGTCGTGTCGCAGAACATCGCGCTCTGCGAAAATCTTGGCAGTTGATAAGTATCTGTCGAATAGAGTCTCCATAGCGTCTACGGCTGGTAAGGTAACATACCTCCACTGGTCACACCGGTCTTACATCTTGAACGGTAGCTAACGGTTCTTGTACAAGAAAGTCAACTATCGCCACTGGAACCGTTACCTGAAATTACCGCATAATACTCTGAAAAACTGTTGTAAAACGTGTTAGGAAACGAATGATTGACCCCCTCACCCCTTCGGTTCCACTCCAAGTACAATGAATCGTTTGGTAGGTTGTTGTTGTAGTTAAGAAGAACTCGTGTTAGGTTTGCTGTTTGAAAATAAATGTGATCGTATTCAGTAAATTGTATGGATGCCTCTAATTTTCGCTATACGTCAGCGACAAGAATCTTGCATTTAATGTTCGGTCAAATGTATTGGTCCAGTCGAAATCAAGGGGTTAGGGTAGAGTAAGGCGTGGTATTTTCGTCATGATTTACGTGTTGTCATCTGTGAAATGTTCCAATAACCCCTTTATTTCCACTGCACCCGTAATTATTCCAGTGAAAACATGTCAACGGCAAGCTCAACAGTGCATATCAACTTATAACCTGTTGATCTGTGGTAAGTGAGTGACATGAAGAAACGCATCAAACTCGAATTCTTCGACCGATCTGGTGCAAAACACAGCCTAGCCATTGAGGGAGACTTCACCATAGACAAAGTTAATCAACTGTTGGAATACGCGGAAATCGTAGCAGGTTCTAACCAACACACCGTTCCTCTTGAAGGTCGAGAGAGCAAAATGAATCGGCTAATGGATGTTATCAACACACAGTTAACTGATTGTAGTTTCGACTCTCGCCAGATCTATCAATCTTACCGCGAAGCCTGGGGGGATGATTTCACTCTTGGCGCTGTTTCAACGTACCTATCGCGGCTAGTAGACCGCGGTATGCTGGAGAGAACAGGGTCTGCGGCTCATTGGTTCTATAGGCTCAAAACGTCTCCGACGGTTTCACCCTAATGGTGTTACTGGAGCTTTCGAATGTTGACCGCAACGCCTCATTCAGTCTGTATCTGAACGGGGCACGATTCGATTCGCGGTCAACATAACCCTCCATGTACAACTTCTTCATCAATCGAGATGTGTGTTCTCTAGATTTTTGTAGTCGTTTTCCAATTTCTGGAGCCGCCTTCGCACCTTCATCCCTCAAAATTTCCAGCGTCAGACGTTCAGTCGGGGTGAGGGAGGCCAAAAAGTCTCCATCAGATACCACAGCAGCCAAATTCTCACGTTTCGGGAGGGCGTTCGTATCTAGATTCATTTGTTGGAGGGCGCTGAGTTTCGACTTTACTTGCTCAAATTCCAGGAGGAGCTTCTTCTCGTTAGATAGGATCTCTTGAAAGTGATGCAACGTTTCCTTATGGGACGTGCGTAAGCTCGTCTGTTCTCCTGCGAGAGCGTCGCTGCGCCCCATAATTGCCTCACAGTCTGAGCGTAGTTGCTTCATAACCGACTCAGAGCGTTGGATCCGTGATGAAAGCGCGTCCACGATGACGCTGATCAACGACGCGGATTCGGTTACCGCTTGTTTGCTCTGCCGAAAAGCGCGAATTGCATTGTTCCCTACGATAAGCACCAATACTAAACAGAGCACGGAAACCAAATCGACTGATAGCGCAAAGGCGTCCAAGGTCAAGGGAAACCTCTTCTAACCTGTGATGTCACAGTATTTCTATGATGTCACAATGATTTGAATGTGATGATCTGGTGACATCCATCTAGCTCACGATGACGTCACACGGTTGACGTATATTGAGTCTATATGGGGCAGTTGGTTCCATTATTTCCATTTTTTGGTTATCAAGTTGCCCATCGACTTTGGATCGGTTTCTATTGTCCTAACATATCACGTGACGTCACGTGATTGGTCAGAGAGTATCTTTGAAACTTTGGCGGTTAGCCAATGCAGAGATTACTTCGGAGAGTCTTCGCTTCAAGTCTTGGATTGCTTTGAGGTCGCCGGGTGAGGAGGGTTGGTTTTCTTGGATGTAGCCCTGCAGTGTATCTGAGAGTTCGATGAATGGCTGTAGGGCCGAAGTGTCAAAGAGCCCTACATATCCTAATAGTAGAATCGTGTAAATCGACCGAATAACGTTGTTTTGAGCTTGAATTAGGCTGCGATTGTATGATCCGCGGCTAATCCGGGTCCTCGAAAGCCTGAAAAGTCGTCTTTGATCTTTCTTGATGGCTTTCTCTTGTGAAACAGAGTCAGCGAGTAGTGTTTCCAGCTGTGGCAGGGTTAGGTGGCTACTTTCTAGAAGGAGGTTCGTGACTGGATCGCTGACGGTGTCGTGGATTGAGTGACGCGCATCTGACAGGGTGTCGGGTTGTTCTCCCAAGGGACTCCCGTCCGGATACCTTTTCGTATTCATTTAAATTCTTTGAGAATCTTCCTCGGAGAACGGCATGCAGCGCTGACAAATCCGGGCTTATGCCAAATTGCGTCGGAACATCGTGAGAATGCTCGGTTCATTGGGCGACTGTAAGACACTCGGCAGGGGGTGTCCTACGCCCTCCAGCTCATGGTTTCTAGATCGGTTACGAACGAACTACATTTACCAATTCGGTCCACAATCTATCACAGTTCTGGATGGTGCATGAGGATGGATTGCACTTCAAAGGATGGGATGGAATACACGCCTTCCCTCAGCCTCCTTCGAGAGTGTTTGGTCAAAGAATCGCGCTTGCATATCCCGGACTGAGTCCAATGTTGGATTGGGTGGAACGTTGAAATAACTCGAGTTAATCTCTGCTCGTGAATTAGAGAGGAGTAAGGTTGGGCAGACGCAGAAGACGGGTAATCAAAGTTGTAAAGAAGAAACTACCCTCAGTCTTCACCTGTCCTGTCTGCGGCGAGGAGGCAATACGCGTAAAACTCCCGCAAGGGGCCGGTCAAGCGGCTGTCCAATGCGGTTCGTGCGGACTCAAACGAGAATTCGAGGCAACCCCCTCAAGTCAAATCGTCGACATATATTGTATGTTCATGGATAGCTTCTACGTCAAAGACAAGGCACAAACTCAGGAGACTCAGCAGCCAGCTGAATCTGCTCCGGTGTGAAGTCCACTGGGAAGGAGCGCCTCTCCGAGTCTTAAAGAAGAGGAAGACCAGTCTCTAGTCTAGGTCTGCTCCTTGGATGTCACAGCTCTAAGCCGACAAGACCTGTATTTTCAGGGTCTAAAGGAGCAGGTAGACAGAATCTATGCTCTGGCCAGAGAGGCACGGGCAAAGGGCTTGGATCCCGCACGTGAACCAGAATCTGTAGTTACGCAGGATGTTGCGGAACGCGTTGAGAAGTCTGTCGGGCCCCCGGGAGTGGCTTCGAGAATCCGTGAACTTTCACTTTTGATGCCGCGTGAGCTTGTAGCCCTGAAGATGGCTGAAGAGATCTCTCTGTCCAATTATGGAGTGGATGGGGAGCGCGCTGCAGAACAGGCTGTAAGAACTGCTTCTGCCATTCTAGATGAAGGGGTTACTGCTGCGCCGATTGAGGGAATCTCAAGCGTCAGGATAAGGACGAATCAAGACGGATCCAAGTATCTAGCTGTCTACTTTGCGGGTCCCATTAGGTCCGCTGGGGGCACAGATATGGCGCTAATTCTTGTGATTGCCGATTATGTGAGACACCAGGTCGGATTGGGGCGTTACAAGGCTACGGAACTTGAAGCGAAGAGGTTTGTGGAAGAATTACGCTTGTACGAGAGGGAAGTAGCCCGTTTTCAGTTTAAGGTTTCAGATGAGGAGCTGTTCAACGCTGTGATGCGGTTGCCCGTTGAAGTGAACGGTGTTGAGACCGATCCGGTCGAAGTTTCAGCGTATAGGAACGTTCCGCGGGTGGACACGAACCGGGTGAGGGGTGGGGCGCTAAGGGTTGTTCACGATGGGCTGATTGGTAGGAGCCACAAGGTTCTGAAGATAATTGACAGCTTGGGAATAGAGGGATGGACGTGGTTAAGGGAAATCAAACCCCCAGTGGCTGAAGCTGAAGAAGCGCGTGAGTTCATGTTCATGGAGGACGTTCTGGCGGGACGGCCAATCTTCGCTTTTCCCCAGTTCCAGGGGGGCTTCAGGCTCAGATATGGTAGAGCTAGAAACACCGGCTTGGCCGCAGTAGGGCTTCACCCGTCTACAATGATAGTGCTCGGCAAGTTCATCGCTATTGGAACGCAACTAAGATTAGAGAAGCCGGGTAAGGCAGGCATCGCAGCCTCCGTTGATTCAATCGAACCCCCCGTCGTCCGATTGAGGGATGGTTCCGTAGTTAGGCTATCGGATCCAAAGAGAACAGAAACGCTGCTCGATTCGGTGGATAAAATCCTGTTCCTAGGGGACATACTGATAGGGTTCGGAGAATTCCTTGAGAACAATCGCACACTTCTCCCGTCAGGCTTTGTTGAGGAATGGTGGAGGCAGTTAATGGAACTTGAAGCGACAAAGCACTCCAGTATCCACGAACTTGCAGATTTCATATCTGTAGATGAAACTCGCATTGCCACCTATCTCAGTGACTCTGGAGGATATCCGACGGCGGAAGAGGCGGTTCTCATCGCAAAACGATCCCACGTCCCTCTACATCCGAGGTATTCATGTTTCTGGGAGAACATCACCTCACAAGACTTCGACCACTTGCGCTCGAAACTGCTGGATCCCAACCAAACAAGCTCATCGCCTAATCGAATATCGACTAGGAATGATGCAATGACGAAAGCCATCCTCGAGAACCTCTGCGTCCCACACAAAGTTGACGGAGATCTCTTGGTAATAGACGAGGATGCGACGATTTTGTATGAATGCCTTGGGTTGGCTTCTCAGGGCGGTACGGTGGAGGGCAAAGACGTGTTCGAGAAACTGTTACGCGCTTCAGGCATGCGAGTGATGAGAAAGGCCCCAGTCTATGTTGGCGCTCGAATGGGGCGGCCGGAAAAGGCGAAACGGCGTGAGATGCGTCCAGTTGTCCATTGCCTATTCCCACTCGGATTAGCAGGAGGAGCCAGACGCAATATTGTTGAGGCTATGGCAGAACACACCCTTATTTCGGTTGAATTGGCATACCGAAAATGCAAGACCTGTGGGAACTCCACGCATTTAGGCATGTGTGAGAAATGCGGTGCCGAAACAATCAACGCATTTACTTGCCCAAGGTGCGGTCTCGACAGCCCAGATAAAACCTGTCCTTCATGCAAGGGCAACGCTGAAGCGTTTAGCCAGAGAAACATTTCAATTCGTGACTTTTTCAATTCGGCCCAGAGAAAACTGTCTCTCACCGTCACACCGGAGAGTGTAAAAGGCGTGCGTGGGCTGACGAATCAAACGAGGACGCCCGAACCTCTTGAGAAGGGGATTCTGAGGGCGAAGTATGACGTATCGGTCTTCAAAGACGGAACTGTGCGATTCGATGCGACGAATGCACCGCTTACGCACTTCAAGCCAGCTGAAATAGGCGTAGGGCTCGATAAGCTAATTGACTTGGGGTATGACGTCGACATAGACGGGAAGGCGCTTACATCGAATGATCAATGCTGTAGCCTCAGAGTGCACGATATCATCATACCTGAAGGGTGTGGAGACTATTTCGTAAGGGTTGCACAATTCATCGATGATCTTCTGCAAAACCTCTACGCGCTGCCGCCTTTTTACAACGTAAAGAACAAGGAGGATCTAATTGGGCAATTGACTGTCGGCCTTTCACCTCACACTTCAGTAGGCGTTATCGGTCGAATTATCGGTTTCACGAAAGCCAGCGTCATTTTTGCACATCCATTCTGGCACGCTGCAAAACGGAGAGATTGTGACGGAGATGAAGACTCCGTTAGCCTTGCGCTGGACATTCTTCTGAATTTCTCTAAACAGTTCCTGCCCTCGAGGATCGGAGGAATAATGGATGCGCCGATATTGCTAACCGTGGGAATTAAGCCGCGAGAGATTGCTCGCCAAGCATTCAACCTCGAATCGGTCGGCCGTCTTCCATTGGAATTCTTCGATGCGACGCAAAAACGGTCCGATCCAAAGGCTCAAGCCAGCATTGTAGAGACAGTTCAGGATAGACTCGGTTCGCAGTCAGTATTGGAGTCGCTTGGATTCACTCAAGAAACTAATGACGTAGGCGGGGGAAACTTAGAAAGCGTGTACAAGAAACTGGGATCGATGCTTGACAAGGTAACCCTGCAACTTAAGTTGGCCGAATCCATAAAGGCTGTAGAAGCCGGAGAAGTCGCGAAAAGAGTGCTGTCAACCCACTTCATGCGCGATCTTATGGGAAACTTGAAAGCCTTTGCCGGGCAGAGGTTCCGTTGCACGAAGTGCAATTCGAAATTCCGACGTATCCCGTTGAAAGGAACTTGCCCAAGATGCGGGGGCAAGCTTTCTCTAACCGTATACAAAGGAAGTGTGGAAAAATATTTGACGATAGCTCAGGACCTGGTTAAACGATACGACCTAGGCCAATACCATCAACAGCGATTGCTACTTCTCCGCGAAGAAATCAGCTCTCTCTTTAATGAGCATGAAGAGAAAAAGAAACAGCCGACTCTGGCGCAATTTGTCTGAGATGGTACCTTGTCAAAGCGCGGAGCGCTTCATCCCAAAGCCTACCTGACTTCGAAGCGCAATGTCAAGGCAGGCTTGATCGCAAGGACTAGGATCCTGCTGGTTCTTGAGAGAGATCGAAAGAGTGCGCCGGAGGTAGTGAAAGAATCAGGCCTATCGTACGCTTGTGTCACATACCATCTGAAAGCATTGAGGAAGGATCGTTTGGTGGAGCGGCTGAGCAATACAAAACCGTTCCCATGGCGGCTAACGCCTTTTGGGCAGCAAAAGCTGCCCTCGCAATAGGTCCCAACGATCGCAAATGGGCCCATACTCACAAGCATGCTAATTACGAGCTGCCCACATAGGTCCTGCTACAATACACCTGGTTTCATAAGGAAAGCACGATGCAAACAGAAGTGCGATATTCGCAACAGCCCGAACTCCGAGACGCCGTAATGGTTTGCGGTCTTCCAGGGATCGGCTCCGTAGCGTGGTTGGCAGTTAACCACCTCCAGAAAGAACTGAAAGCTGAACTGTTCGCGGAGGTCTTCTCTCCAATGTTCTCCCCGAAAGTTTGGTTGTCTGAGGAAGGAGTAGTGGGTATGATGAAAGGCGAGTTCCACTACTGGAAGAACAAGGCGGGGGGATCTGATCTACTTCTCTTCACAGCTAACGAGCAGCCCTATTCACCAGAAGGGCAATACGAGCTGGCGGAGGTAGTCTTAGACTTGGCAGCAAAGTTCGCTACGAGAAAAGTGATCACAATGGGTGGAATGGCTACGGACAGGTTTGCAGAGCAACCGAAGGTGTATGCCGGTGCAACCGACGTCGAATCGGTGAAGGAGCTGGAATCCTTGGGCGCAGTGAGACTAGCCGGAGGCGCAATTACTGGAACTAACGGCCTCATATTCGGGCTCGCCAAATCAAAGAACATCCCCGCCGTATGCCTCCTAGCCGAGACCCCAGGTTACTTGTCACTAGATGCTAACGCAGCCAAAGCGGCCTTGCAGCTCGCGTCAAAAATGTTGAACATCCCGATAGATCTTACGGCGCTTGAAAAACAGGCCAAGGAGAACGCAGAGGTTGTACAGAAGGCCAAGGATCTCTCGCATTCCTTCCCACGCGAAGGCCGTAAGGGCGGCGAGAGGGAGCTCCCCTATGTTAGCTAGAGGATCCTAGGTCCATAAGAATGAAAGTCATATGCAATTTGTGTGGTAAGATATCTGACCTCATGGCATCAACATCATTCGCGATCGATGAAGAGCGGGGAATGAAAACGTACCATTTCTGTTGTGACGAGCACCTGACTGAGTTTGGGCGCAGGAGAGGAATCGCACTTGACAAGCATTAACTCTCGGCAACCGCTATAGGTGTCAGCCACAGGAAGAGTTAGATCAATCCATGTCCGCTACCGAAGAACTTCGATCGGCCTCGGCAACGTTCTCGGCATTAGGAAATAGTGTCCGACTCCGCATTCTGCTAATGCTCATGGACAGCAAGAAACCTTTGCACATTACGGCTGTAGCTAGTAACTTGAAAATGGATTATGGAGGAGTGTACAGGCACGTCGAAATACTCAGAAGCGCAGGGCTCCTTCAAGTTTACGAGGTCGGCAGATCCAGAGTTCTCTCGCCGCTAAACATTGAGGAAATACGCGACTTCATAACAAAAGCTAAAAGTTTCAATAAACGCAGATCATAAAGTGAGTAAATAAACATAATAGCATGCTCATTTCATGAAATTGTCATAGAATAACGGTTAAGTAGTTGTGACTTTCTGTGCACAGCTTTGATGGTCTGAATGGCGGAAAGCCTGTTTGCAAGGCGAAGTGTAAGTTTAACAGGCGCGGCAGTGATGGGCGCGCTGGCGGCCCTGATTACCGTTATCCTACCTGCTCGGATTCAACCATCGTTTCCAATATTACCATTCCTCAAATTTGATCCTGCCGAGCTATTCTCCGTGTTAGCTTTCCTTATCTTTGGTCCGGTCCCTGCTCTTGTAACTGCTACCGTTCATTGGATATTTCTCACTGCCACCGGAACTGATACCCCATTAGGCCCTGCGGTAAAGTTCGCTTCGGTGCTGTCAACACTCTTCGGTTTGTGGATAGGAAGCATAATCTATCAACGGTTAATGGTGAAACACAATCGGATCTCTTTCGCTCTTGGCACAATGCTCGCGTTTGCAATCCTGTGTCGAGTCTTGATTCTGCTGGTAATCAACTATTTTGTCTTCACGTATATTGGCCCGGTGATTTTTGGAATTGATTATCTAGGTTTTAGCCAACAAACGCTTCAGGGTACGCTACACATGCAATTCGCAGGGCCATTGCAGGTTCTTACGGCCATGTTGTTCTTTACGAGCATCTTCAATGCTCTGCACGCAGTCTTCTCGGTAGCGGTTCCCTACGCAGTTTTCACATCACTTAACTCAAAGGTTCCGCAAATCGCTTCAGGGCATCCCTGGATAAGCAACCTCAGCAAGACTTAGCAAGAAAACGGTTCCTGAACTGGTTCGGCCTTTGATCGTCGCTTTAGCCGGAGGAGTAGGAGCTGCCAGACTTCTTGAGGGGCTCATTCGGGTTGTGCCACAAAGACAGATCACCATAATTGGCAATGTTGGAGACGACATAGAATTCTACGGCCTTCATGTATCTCCCGACTTGGACATTGTCACTTACACCCTCACCGGTATGGTCGATCCTGTGAGAGGTTGGGGCTTCAAGGGGGACACTTTCTACTGCCAAAAGCTGCTTCAAAGGTACGGTTACAAAACCTGGTTCAATATCGGTGATCGCGATCTAGCAACTCATCTCTACCGCACTGAACAAATGCGTCGAGGTATGCCACTATCAGCCGCAACAGCGAGTATAGTTTCACGTTTAGGGCTTGATGTGACACTTCTTCCCTCAACTGACGATCTGCTTCAGACATACATTGCATCCAGTCGAGGTCGCATGCACTTTCAAGAATACATGGTCAGGCGTCAAACCAAGCCCAAGGTCAAGAGAGTTCTCTTCAAAGGGTCCGAGTCAGCGAGGCCCGCACCACATGTCATTCAATCAATAACTGAAGCAAGTGAGATCATAATTTGTCCGAGCAACCCTATAGTGAGCATAGGCGCTATTTTGGCCGTAAAGGGTATCCGCGCAGCACTCAGAGAAACAAAAGCACGAATCCTAGGCATAAGTCCAATCCTAGGCGGCAAGACTGTAAAAGGCCCAGCTGACAAATTGATGAAATCCTTGGGTATGGAGGCGAGCGCGATCGGCGTAGCAAAATGCTACAAGGACTTCTTAGATACGTTAATCATTGATAAGATTGACGCGCAGCTTGCACCACAAATAAGATCTCAGGGCATCAGACCGATCGTGACTCAAACTCTCATGAAAACCATGGCAGACAAAGTTCACCTAGCACAGAGAGCGATAAGTGAATACAGGCATTGAAACAGCGTCGGCAAAGACTGGCCAAAGTCCATGCGATAGTACCAGTAAATGTACTGAAACTGTCAAAAGCCAGGCTAACACCGCTACTAAGTCCTTCGGAAAGGGTCCAACTCTCCGTTGCAATGTTGGAAGATACTCTCGAAGCCCTGAGAAAGGCCAAGAGGCTTGATAGGGTGATGGTCGTGAGCGCCGATTACGCTGTTAGGAAAATCGCGCGATCACATGGCGCCGGTTGGCTTTGGGAAGGTAAGAAACGTGGTTTGAATAAGGCGGTGCGATTGGGCATCCGGGAATCGAAACACGAAGGTGCCTCAGCCGCACTAATAATACACGCCGACATTCCGTTGATCACTCGCCGTGAGATCATCGAGTTTCTTGATCATGCGGCTGGTTACTCCGTAGCGCTTGCGCCTTCGAAAGAAGGGTCGGGAACAAATGCTCTTCTGATGCAGCCGCCTGGAGTAATTCGGCCCCTCTTCGGAAGAGATAGCCTCCAAAGGCATCTGGCCCTCGCGGATCGGCAAGGCGTATCGCACCGAGTGATAAGAGCAATAGGTATCAGCTTTGATGTGGACGAACCGAAAGACCTCAGACGACTCATGCACCGTCCCATGCGTAATGATACAGGTCGTTTTCTAAGAGAGATGAGGCGAAGAAAACTTACGAATACACCAGAATCCAGTAACCATCCGTTTCGTAACCCAATAGAATGAAAGTTTAATTGGACGTCGTCCAAAACTAACGAGCAGGTATCGAGTAAGCAATGTCAACTGCACGTGAGAAGAGGCGCAAACGAGAATCACCAATGCCTGCCGCCAGCGCTGGCTTGCTTCGGTTCTTTGAGGAGGAAACCCCGGGAGTAAAGATAAGGCCGGAAGTCGTGATCATGATGTCAATCGGCCTTGTCGCCGTAAGCCTCTTCATGTATATAACTTTTAAATGAATAATCTTTTATTTGAACACGTAACTATACTGGGCTTTGTGGGAAACCATGAAGCCCATCCTAGAAACTAGGAATAGTAGCCTGTACGTTTCAGGTACAGCCTACGAAGCTCCAAGGAATCTGTCCACGGAGCAAGAGTACCAAACAAGACCCTTAGAACTTTCTGGGTCAACCGAAACCGTTCTCGAATGGCGTAAGAAGGATTTAGCGGGTGGCATAGGTTGTAAATCTTCAGCCTGTTTGACAGCCGTGTGTCCAATATCTGAATGTGTGTGCCATTGCCCAGATCATATCGGGCATGGTAAACTACAGAAGAAGAATCGGCGAATCGACGAATACCTAGAGGATGGGGCCGACAAGCCCCCCGCCTCTACCCTACTCATGAGGTTGTGGGTTTGAGTAAATCAACCGGATTATGGTTGGATACCCAAACAGCCCAGAAATGGATTAAGGATAATCCGGCGTTAACCACGTGGCTATCCAACTATAGCTCCAAGAACACGAAATCCACTTACCTTCATTCCCTATACAAGTTCTGTAGCTGGGTGAAACTAAGCCCTCAAGAACTGTTGGAGATCAGGGGGTTAACCGATAACGCAGCTGTGGAAGTTTGGCGAAAGAAACTAGGGTTAGGAAAATCAATCGCCATAATTGCCGACCGGTCCGGCGTACTTTTTCATGATTTAATCATCCGTTACTTGACGACTGGAGAAACTCCGGACATGAGACCCAACATGAAGGGCCGAATCAACAAGCTATCCGAATCCAGCAAATGGCAGAAGAGACGGATTGATGCCGCAATTAGAAGTTTCTTCGCCTATGCTAATGCTCCATTACCAGCATTGAAGAAACCGAAGTTTCAGGACTCAGACAGAACCAACAAAAAAGAATTCATGGAACTGGACGAAGCTAAGAAAATTATAGCGGCAACAAAGGAACCCTACAAAGCACTTTTCCAAGCCGCACTATACGCCGCCTTAAGTCAAGATGAACTATTACAGGTAATCAAGCTGTGGCAGAAAATTCAACCAGAACTAGGAAAGGACACCGTTAAAGTTGAGTTTGCCCACCGGAAGAACAATCCTCAACCCTACTACGTCTACTTGCCAACCAAAATATTCAGCAACCTGAAAACCCTGAAACAACCTTTCAGAACAGCTAAGGGCCAACCGATTTTCGGCTACGATATTCAGCAAACGTTCACAAGGAACAGGCAGAGGGCACAAGTCAACAAGAAAATAACCTTACACAACTTCCGTGACTTATGGCGGACGTTAGCAAGTAAAGCCGACATGAAACCCGACGTGGCCGAGTTTTTCATGGGGCATATTATCGACCCGATGGGGTACAACCAAGTTTACAGCGATGAAGAATACGTCATAAAAGAATGGGTGAAAGTAGCCGCATACATTGATTCAGGGTTAAGCTCCGAAGCTCAAGGTAAAATAATCGAGCTGGAAACCGTCAAGAACGCCACACTAACGCAGATTCAGGCACAACAGAAGCAGTTAGCCGGACTGAGCGAAGCCTTACGGCAATCACTGGTTATGCAACTCAGGGAGACAGTGAAGCTTAACGAACTGGAAACGAACTTAGCCAAGAAGAAAGAAAGACAACAACGAATAGATCAGCTAGAGCAACAGTTAGCAGCCTTGGATAAAGCGGCAGAGCCGATAGTCGTAGCCAAAATAAGCCCTAAACCTACTTTGTAACCCCATAAACAGCTACATATGTTTCGACGAAATTCACCCAAAACAAGCACAACAACAAAACACCACTAATCAACCACTTTTAGGTAGAAACCTACCGCATTAACCATTGGTTCATTATCCTTCAACCATCCTTTGACAAGGTTCGGTGGCTGAGCATGTAGCTTCAACTCAAACTGATTGAACAGTGCCTTCCACAACGGAATGTTGAGTGCGGCAGTCCGATAAGCGGTCAAGTTCTCTTCTTTATTCTCCGAGTATCGAAGGATAGACAAACCCAATTTGGAAATCTTAACGTGCTTAAAACCTTCGGTCAACCCAAAGTCCTTGAGCGCAGACATTTTGTCGTAGTATCGACCGCTTTCTGGCCCTTTGTAACCCAACAAATGGGCAAGTGTCTGATTCGTTGTAGGACTTGGTATCGACTCGTAGCCATACATTCCCATATAGTCGAATATTTTCTCCAAATCATGAGTAAGTGTCGCTAGACGAATGGTCGGAACATCAAAACTTCCAACATGACAAGGCAAGTGGATCCACCTTCAGTCAACGTATCCAATAATCATCGTCGTTACTAGAAAATTGGGAATATTACTGTTTTCTTGTCACGTCCTCCAAATACCTCACCCACGATAATGTCCAGTTAGGTGATTGAATAAATGCAAAGAAACAGAAAAGTGAAAGAAAAGAAATCTCAGGAGGTCAAGCTCCACGAAACTAGACAGAGTAGATTGGACGAATATCCAATCTAGAAGTTCTGCTCCTCCCTACGATTTAGACGCCATCGCAAGTCTGCAAAGCCGAGAATGGACTTACGTGGTTCCTTACCTTTTGAGAGGAATGGACCAAATTGGTAGCACAACAATTGTTCGGTGGTGATTCATTTTGAGATACGCAAGTAAATTGAAGTTGGAAAATGTTGAAGACGTTGGATATGGATTCTTGAAGTGTCGTACATGCGGTCAAACTTGGAGTCCTAACATTCAACGAGGCGGCAGACTGCCTGACGGCTACGCTGAATGTCCGAACAAGTATCTTGGCGGATACTTAGATGAGCAACATGCTTTGGCAGCTAAAAGGATTCAAGACGCTAAAGATGAGCGGCTAAGACGGAACATGGAGAAGCTACTGAATGGCGTAGGCGGCTTAAAGTTCAGCACTTAACCGAGGCGAATTTCCTTAACCATTTTTTCTTGATCGAACATGAGTAATCAGAGAGGAAGACCGGTTGGTGCCGTAACATGCATCCGTTGGAGTAAGCCTGAAACAATGGAGCTGATTTGGAAAACAACTCAGCAACTAATTGAGGAAGGTATGCCTCGACCGTCAATCAGAGCAGTACTATACCGCCTACTGTCAGCTCCAGGCTGGAATAAAGACTGTTACAGTCGCCTATGTGCTAAGTTAGGTGAATGGCGTGATGAAGGCTACATTCCTTTCGGCGTCTATAGTGATGAGTCAGGAGCAAGAAGCCGACCATTAACCTCGAATGAGATTAAGAAGCAAATTGAGGCTTGGCAGAAAGCGGAACCTGCCGTATTACCTGAAGACGGCATACTGAAAGTTCTCTTGGTGGAACATGAAAGCCTTGTTAGTGAAATCCGTGAGTGGACGGATGATAGAGCCATCATAGTTAGTTCGGCTGGTCAAATCAAAAGAGAAAACCTGTACACGGCAATTCAGGAATGGCACGGCATGATGGCTGAATTACAGCCTCATGGACCTGAAGGCATTGAACCTGGCATGTCTTACCGTAACATTCTGGTGTATGGTCTAGTTGATTACGATAAAGGCGGCAGAGACATAGACAATGCTCACCGAATATTCTTCAATGAACATGCCGTAGACTATGAACCGTTCGGACTCAACGAAGCTCAACTAACGGAACTAGGACTAGCTACGGATGAGGATTGGCAGATTGACGGCGTATTCGGATTAAACTTGGAGTATTGGAAGTCGAAGATTCTAAGCCTGTTAGGATTCGCTAGTTAGGAGTTAAATCGTATGGTAATTAATCCTGAACGCCAACTGGCCGTGTTCCCTGAAATAATCTACGGGGAACCAAACGTTTTACCCACCGACCATGCAACAGGGGAGCATGCTTCTGGGGAATATATTCCTCACAGCAATGTGATTCTCATAAATATGCTTCCAACCTCAAAGATGAGGGACCTTAAAGACTGGTTGAATCCAACCACAACAGCATTCCACTTCAACAATATTGTGGTTCATGAACTCTGTCATTGGGCAGGTGGAACCCATACCGAAGAGAGTAGGGTCTGGTGGGAATTCTATTGCATTCATCCTGAACTATCAAGAAGCGACCTTCGACAAATAGCAAGAAGTAGACGGCTCAGTAAGTGAATGTTTTGGCGAAATGTAGCCTTTGTAACGGAACCTTAGTGTTAGGTAGTGACAGTGGTGAACTCGGCTTACTCACCTGCCAAACCTGCGGCAACGTAACCACTCCAATGGAGACAGCACTCATAACTTATAGTGAGGATAGGGCGGCTGAAGTCAACCCGAAAAAATACACCCATAACCTCCACGTTGACAACTATGACGTCACTAAACCTGACTCAATGTTCGGTGACGAACAATCCAGGAAAGCTATGACTATAGCTAAGGAATTTAACAAGAGCGTTAAGAATCTTGGAAAGCAATTTGGAACTGAAGACAACACCGTTGACTTACTTGAAGTCGGAGGCAAAATTCATGCCCAACTTCGCTTAATTTTATCACCTAAGACCGGTGGACCTTACCGGACTAATCGACCTCAGAAAATGAAATCTTGTAAGATGTGTGGTGCCCAATTTCCAAGCAGAACGAATAGAGTGTATTGTACTCCTGCCTGCCGAGTGAGATGGTTTAGAGCCCAGAAGAATCAAGGTAAGGCATGGGAGGAAGAAGCAGCCGTTATACTCAGCCAAATTAACCGCAAATAGCTTGCTTCAGCTTGCTTTGGCCTCAAAATGACATTTCCCGTAACGGTTCAGGTATAGTATTGAGAGAAATGAGCCAGAATTCGAATTCTTACGTTAAGATAGTGGCCGACGAATTTGACCAGTTAACCAACTTAGTCAACCAGATCGTTGACGTAACAGGCCTTCAAACGGATCGAATCAAACCGGACCGTGGCCAGTACGTTGCCTTTCTAAGTAGTGGAGACAGCGTTGGAGTTGCAAACAACAAGTTACGGTAACGCACCTGGTTTAGGCTACGCCCCTGCCGACGATCCTAACCTAAACCCTAGCCTACTAGGACGCCAATGCGTCAAATCCATCCGAACCTTCCTACAGGTAGAGACAGGCATTAACTTCGATATGGAACCTGAAAATTCACCTGACACAGACCTAGAGAGCCCAATATCTAGTGCTGAAGTAAAGCATCGAAATGGCAGGTACCCCACCACAACGAACCACGTATGGCAAGGTATGGCTCCCAAATTCTATGAAGGCACCTGGTTGCCTAGGCCCACTAGAAGCAACAAAAACCGCTTAGTATGGTACCCCACCAGAACCAAAGACGGCAAAATGATTCGTAAGCCAAAATACCGCAATAGGAAGCTCATCGTAGTAATCGATAACCTTTACCCACCCACACCAAAAGCCCAGAGGCTCCTAACCGAGCTACAGATCAGCCTCATGACTCCAACCGAATACGCCCGGTACCTGAATCGACTGAACAAACCTAGTAAGGTAGCCAAACCTGACGATATGGAGCATTACCCATTCTTGTTTAATGAATATGGTGTGTATAATCTTCATGATTCTTCTACCTCTACGAATGTAGAACTTCATGGTGAGGGTATACCTGACGACTACCCTCCTATCTCTAAAGTTAATTCGTTCATAGATAATGTCTACCTTAGTTGTGTTAGTAGTCCGCCGCATTTGCCGAACATTAATTTTGATTTTGGCGAATGTCGGCAATGTCATAGAACAGAATTCGTTGCGGCCGGTGGTACGTTCGCTTGCGTTAGTTGCTTAACGAATGTTGACGGCTCAAGCGATTTCTAATGAATTACGATACTCCGCTCACCGGATATTTCGGAGTTTGAAAACTTGCATCGCAGACCTTAGGAGGAAGACAGGAAAATTAGGTTTCGGGTTTCATCTAAATTTCGGCTTTGTCTTACTAGACTAGGTAACGTAACTTTGATGTTGGGTCTAACTGGTTGTAACAAAGCGGTTGGTGGATGCTTCAAATATGCCCTATTGAACAACGCTGGGTATGAACAACAGCACTGTTACGCCAACCAGTTCTCCCGCAATTACCTTCGGAGAGGGGATAATCATTGTTCTAACTGTGATTGGCCTGCTAATAATGGTCTGGCCTTTTTTATTGGTTACATCAAGAGACCACAACTCAAGCCTTACTTTATTCCCATAGAAGAGAACCAAGTAGGACAAGACCGCCGCCTTATCTTGCTACTTGGTATAAGAAACGACGGAAAAAACACCGCTCGTAAATGTAACGCTACCTTTGAAAGCAATTTTTCGGTTTACAAAGAGTTGGAAGGAAAGTATCCACAATTTGGTAATCTGAGTTGGGTACTTCCAGATGGGACCGAAACCCATGAGATAGACATACCATACAAAAGACCACAACCACTACTTCTAACTCGCCTAACGCTTAGAATTTCTGAAGAAGAATATTCACTATATCGAGGAGACTCATTCCTGTTTGGATTCGGTAGAAAGACCAAACCAGAGCCAAGCCAAGAAGGGAAGCTCCGCATATCTGCGATGGCGGTTTCTTTTGACCTAAACGTTTCAGTTTATGGGGAAGGTGGGCTCCAGCAATCCGCTAGTGTGAGTGTGACCTTTAGCTCTACAGGCGATGTTAGGTTGGAATTGCTCGACTGCTAATTAGCATTAGCCATTTGTCTTTTCCTTTGATTGCAGAAAGCACTAACCGCTGTGTTACAAGTAATCGCCGTAAGGCACCAACTAGGTCCATTTATTTTCCAATAAACAAAAATTAGCCGCTTGAGATTGCCTAAATGTGGAGTACATAGTTGGTTGATTGGTGGGCCGTCCTACAGAACTCCAGTATTGTACTATTAATTGGAATATTCATACCTTGGTTATTGTATGTCGGCTACTCCGAAATTAATAGGTTGAGAGAAAGGAGAGAACAACGTGCGGATTCTCATCGTAGGGAACTTAAGGATGAAGCCGCCAACAAATTACAAAATGTCTACGGTCCACTACTATACCGATTAGACGTGGCCGCCAATAATTACACCAGACGGCAATCACGGACCGACGAATGCAGATACGTTCTATCCTATGATGAGATTGATGAGATAAGTTCCATTCTAGCAGCGAATCACCACTTGATTGCGGAAGACATCCTGAACTCTTGGGAGCAACGATATGATGGAGCACGCTGGACGCAATGGACTCTAAATGAGGGCACAGGTGCCCCGGCTGATCTAGCAGTGGGGTATGCGATGAACCTTAGTAGAATGTGGCAGAGGACAAAATCTGTTTATGACCAGTTGATGAGACAATACCAAAATAATCGTGACTAAGACGGAACTACAACAAAAAAAGCAACTAGAGAAAGAAGGTAAACTTCAGCGTAAGCTACTGAGGCAGGGGAGTGGTGATGGTTCGCCGGTTAGATGAAGAAAAAACCGACAGAATGCTAGGCATACTCATGGTTTTGTGGATAGTGCCTCTAGGCCCCATAGTTGCGCTCCTCGCAACCTCTTCGGTCGTGGGACAGTCCGTGATATGGTTTAGTGGGATTGCCATATTGTTTGTTACATGGATTGTTTCTGGCGCAGCTGGGAGGGAAGCTAACAGGATTCGGCATGAGGATAAGGAGCTTTGATTATTACGATGATGATTTCTCATGTGTGGTTCTTGTTTTCAATGTGGCATATGCCGTGAAAAGAGCTAGGATGCCAATTGTTACAACAGCGAGTGTTGTAAACGAACCGTCGGTTAATCCAAGAACGGTAGACGCAGGCACTAGGCTAGTTGAAGTCTCCGTAACTGAACTCGTCAGGCTTCGACTAGAGGAAATCGTGACCGTAATTTGCGACATGTACACTGATTCAGTTGTTTGAGTTGCGACACTGCAGTAAAAATAATCGCATTTGGCCGTATAAGTCGGCGTCCAACAAAAATAATTAGGAAAATAACCTACACACATCGTTGCCGAGGTAATATAAGAAGGCGGTAAACCCGTAGTTGTGGAAGTTACGAAACCGACCAATCCGTAGGATGAGTATACAGATACAACGGTTTCGGTTGATTGCTGAGTCAATGTCTGAGTTGTGCTCTTAGGAACTGCCGGATAGGCGAGTCCTGCAAAAGCCAAGACTGACACTACGAGAAGCAGACCTGAAACTAAGGCAGGTTTCGGTATCACTGGATTAGACCAGCAAACTACTAACTAACCTATCGTTCTTCATGTTGCTATGTGACTGTGATTCCAACAGAGATACCTGGGTACAGCGTGTATTGTGCATTACAGGTCGGTTGCCCGTTATTCAGACCGGGTGCTGGGCAGGACAATATTCCAACATCATAGTGGCCTGCCGCCGTGTTTGTGGGAAGTTCCAAATATCCGTATCCAGTATCCACGGGTCCCCCTAGGTAGTAACTGTTTAGCGATACAGATGCGGACGCAATATCAGAGTAGAGCGGAGTCCCGCCCACAGGTACTATTCCGATAGTTAATGTAATGCCGTTTCCAACGACTCTAGTTAGAGCATTAATGGTCACGAGGACGGTGTCACCAGGGCTGTACGTGATTTTGTCCGTGGAGATACAGATGCCCGTGTCAGGGTCGGGAGTACAGCCGGTTGCGTGAACTGCTCCAACTCCTGTTGAGAGCAAGATGCATGCTAGGAGAAGAACAATAACATTAGACCTGCTCATAAATAACCCGACAAACCGGTATGCTCTCATTAGAGATTTACGACTTCTGTTTTCCTCAGAGATTACCAGACGCACAAGAAAGAAGGAGGAATTATTTTGAACTATACAAACTTCTTAGTTTACTGTGATAAAATATTAGGGATTCAATGGAAAATCAGATAAACAGAATAGCATTTAGCAACCTGTAGTGTCGCCGGTTTCTGAATGAATCTTCATAGGTGGTGCGTGTCCGTCGGCGTCGCTTTCATCTTAACGCTGCTTGTCGCCAACATGGCACAGGCGCAGCCGAACCTCACAGTTACCCCCACGGTTCCAATAGCGAATCAGCCGTTCACATTCACACTTGATGTGGGCACACCTAACTCATTCAACTTAAACAAATGGACTTCTTTCAGCGTGTATGAGATTATCGGTTCCGGTCCATCGCCTGTTAGTAGTTGTCCGGCTCCGTGGGATAATATGGATATGACTCGAATGGTGAATGTGACTGCTCCCGTTAACGCACAAGGAATCTTCGTTTACGTGATGCCTCACGGGTTGCCAGCCGGAAGATACTGGGTGTACTTCATGCAGGCCAATGGTTACTTCTGTTGGAAACTCAGCATTCCCTCAACGATGCCGGTGCCTGAATTCAGCGGAACCCTCATCATCTTCTCTTTGTCGTTCGCTGTTCTTTACTGCATCCTAGAAAGGAGACGCATTAAGCGACGTGAATCTTAAGAGAAATCACAGCAGAGACTTCAGCCTTCAGAAATGAGCCCAATGAACCACCGAACAGGACTTACGGTTTCAATGGTCATAGTTGCGGTGTGCGTCGTGGCATTAGTTACAGTCCTGCCAGCATTCACGGTTAATGTGCCTTTCAGTTTCAGCATCACGCATTTTGATACTGCAACACCTGAAGCCACTGCGATATACACAACTGATAATTCTCCTCTGATTTCCTATGAGATTTTCTGCTCTGCGTTCTCGTTCCTATCGCCCCCCATCCAACAACAGTTCATCAGCCAAGGAATTAACTGTCAAGTTGACAGTCAAGGAAACTTAATGGTTCCCTCTCAATGGACTCCGACGTTTTACAGTAGCCCCATGGTGCAAAGCATCATAACATGGGCTAAAGGGGTGTCGTGTTGTGGCGTACCTCAAGCAACAATAACAACCACGAGCCCGCTTCCTCCAATAACGTTCCCTCACGTTGAGTTAATGTCGGCCACATCGACCGTCAAGGAACCCCTCTTCCAAGTTGCGAGGGTTCCATCATTAATCATACTAATCGTTGTGGTCGCTGGGGTTGCGCTGTGCTTCATCCTAGAACGAAGACGCAGGCATCCAAGTTAGACTCTTTTTCCACTAACGCCAAATAATCTTATTCACTGACGACGGCTAATCTTCATCATCGTAGTTGATGTTTGATTTCAACGGTCTTTTCTTTAGTATATGTGGTTGTATTGTTGTGTGGTTTATGGTAGGTTGAAGGAAAGTTGCCTTGAGGTCTTACGCTCATTTACTATGAGTAGTGTTTGTTGATTGAATGTTGGCGGGTTCATATTTTGTGTGTGGTTGTTCTTGGGTTATTGTTTAGAGTAGTCAAGTTATCCTGTCTTGTGTTGTTCATGGTTAAGGATTCTGCCGTTCAATGTTTCGGGTGTTCTTCCAATTTCGGTTTCTCTTTATCCTCTTCATTTCATTCTCTCATGTCTCATGTTAGTGGCTCATGTTGTGGGTTGAAAAGTGGTAGCAACGCAGTGACAAGTTACGGACGTTACAATAATACTAGTAGCATTGTTAGGGTGGTGATTGATTGGTGAATGAAGATTTGGATTGGGTTGAAAGAGATGTGACTATGCCGGATGGGTCGCTGAAGCGTGTTAGGTTTCAGATTGCATTACCCAACGATGAACCGGCGTTTGATTTAGCGGCTAGGGCAGCGGCTGGCATACCTGAAGCCGTTGAGGAATTAGCCTACATAGATCATTATTTCGGCAACGACAATCAGCCAACAGAAAAGAAGCAACCGACTAAATACGTTACTAGACGGCAGACAACTAAACTAACCATGTACCACGGTGACTACGCTAGAACTCAGGTTCCAAAAGACATTCTACCATCCGCAATGAACCCAGGCGACTATGAAATTGAATGGTCACGTTGGAACACTGGCGAAGTTACAGCACAACTAAAACATAGAAAAGATTAGTCGCTTTAGCGAAGCCTTACATTATACCTGCAGAGAACTCCTTTCTGGTGATAGTTGTGCCATTAGAAAGTTGGAGTCTTTCCGTTACCGAATATCCACAATGCCCGAAATGCCAAGCAAATTCTGATAGTAACGAGAGAGGTCAGTTGGTTCCCATCGTAGCGACAACTGGGTCATTGAGTTGGAAATGCAGTAACCCGAAATGCGACCATTTCATTGAATAACCATTTTCGCTTCCCAAAGGAAAATATGTCCCTTACAGAAGCACACAGGCAACCAAAAAGAAAAAGTAGTTAATACAATTCTGGTCTGGGTCTGCCGCCGTCGGTGCCGAAGAACGTTGTCGGCCACGATGGCGCTGAAAGCGGTTCCACCGGACATTATGTTTTCAAATATGTTCCAATAATTTATGCGGATTGTTTGGCCCCGCCCAGTTGACTACAATGTCGAGGGCGGATTGTCGTTGACAACCGTGTCTAAGATGCCGTATGACTGGACTGCAGTAACTAAGATTTTTCCGGTGCTCCATTACACCCACTTCAATATTATTTCAATTCTCAGGCATAATTTACTATCAATTTTCTTTAAGGAGGTTAGATTATTGAGGGTCTGCCTCAGGGTCTTAAATGTCAACATCGGACAAATGCGCTCACGGCTACTCGTTAGAAGAGAACTGTCCCCAATGCGACGACAACGCAGTGGAAGCCACTGACGATGAAATGCAGAAGCCTCTCATTCCTCACATGGAGGGCAGTAAAGAACGTATTAGCACAAAAAGAAGATTTTTCAATTCAATCTTCTTCTATTCAATATGCATCGTGGTTTTTCTGTTGGTTTTTGCGTGGTGGGCTGCTGTGAGGTACATAGTGTTCGGACCGTACGGAATAGCCCCGCAATATGTTGCCTCTACGAGCACCTACACGGTCATTCTCCTTTCCAACGACGGCGCTACGACTCTATCACCACCACCCACACCGACCACGAATCTTGCTGCGACCGCACAGGCATCGCTACAGGCGTGGCTACCTTGGCTGATATGGGTGGGGTTAATCGGCGGACTCCTAATCTTAGGTATCACAATAGTTCGAAGGGCTAGTAGGTAGAGTAGAGCCTTCTCGTGGGTAGCATACCAAGGATTCCACTGTTCATGACCGATTACTACCCTATTCTAAGGTCCGTAATGTCCCCATAATACTAGATAATTACAGTCGACTACGGTAGGAGGTTCTCTAATTATTACTAGTCTAGTTTGTTCTAACGTCTTTTCCTTTACTGATTGTCTGGTCTAAAGATAATTTGTACTTAGATCCAAAGCGGCTTGCTGTGGGTAATTACCCAAGGAAAATCGTCAAATCCAGAAATCTCTGAAAAACCTACGATTCTACGGTGGTTGGGTTATGGTTTCTCTGGTTAAGGTATGGTTTAGGTTCTGATGTAGACACTTGACTAAGGTTTCTTCGATCTCTCTTTGCTCTCCTGTTTGGGCACTTCTTCAGTTTCCTTTCTTCCTCTTCTTCGTCCTCTTGTCTTCCTCTCTTCCTGGTTTCTAGTGTTTCGGATTAGTCAATGTGGTAATTGAGATGACAGAATCATGAGTGAACATCGTAAGGGTGTGTTGCGCCGGAAGTCAAAGGTAACTCCTAGAGATAGTTGGCGGACCTCGGTTCCGTCTAAGATAGTTAGAGAACTGCTTAGTAATGGCCTGTTAGACCGGAATGGTAGTTAAGAGTTAGTGCAGCCGCCTTTTTCGGATGGTCAAATGACGGTGCATTTTAAGCTGAAGTTGGCCACTTAGTCTTTCTTAGTTCCAAGTTCCAGCAGGCTTAAAGACAAAACATGCCGTGACTACGGTTGCAGTATGATGAATCGTGTTAGTCCTGCCTGAGCCCTATCACAAATGGCGGTTTTATAGAATTATCCAGTCAGATGGGCGAGTGCGACAGATCCGTCATCAGATTAGAGACCTGTCCGAACTAGAGGCTTTAGTCAATAAGGTGGGTAACGTCGATGTGTACCATTCTATTGCCTATTACTACAATCCGTCGAGCGTGAGCTACAATGATTTTAGGGGAAAGAAAGCGGGTTATCAGCAAGCAGACAATCTCCTGATTAACGGAGACATTGTTTTCGATATCGATGCTCGGAACCGAAGCCTATCATCAGCAAGAACTGATGCAATAGAATGCAGAGACTTGCTGCTAGAGAAGGGGTACTCGCCAATAGTAGTATTTTCTGGTCGTGGATTTCACCTTAGAGTCCTACAGCACGATCTAGAGCTGAAGGAAGAATTACCTCAGAATCGACTCAGCGAGTATCGAAAACTCAGGGAACCACTGGTGTCAGAGATCAAATCGAAGGGCGTGGACATCGATAGCGAAGTAACACTGAATCCAAAAGGGACGATTAGACTGATTGGTTCTACTAACTCTAAGAGTGGGACGATAGTTGCCGTCGTTGATTCACTCGAAAAATTTGATGTGGAAAGGGTGTCCGCAATTGTAACTCAGGGTTCAGCGACCCTTCGAGGGAATGACGCAAAGAGAGAAAAGAAGGATCAGGACAGCCCATCTGGACCAGGGTTGTCTGAGCAGGCGGACATCCCCACACAATTCCTGTTTATAGGAACACAAGTAATTGGCACAGTGAACAGAGAAACAATACTGCTCCGATTTCCGGCAGAAACTCCACTGGATATAATAAGAGAGCAACTAAGTCGATTCTTGGAGAAACGTAACTTAGCGCCATTTTCACTGTTCGAATCTCTCGGTTACGACCGAGCCTACTTCGCCCTTAGTCCGTCAGCCGTGGAAAAAGAGCATCTGCCGAGGCTACTCAGAGATTTTCCCGAAGCAAAGGCGGCGTATCATAGATTTTCGAACAGACATCTACCATTACCTGTACGCCACATCTGCGAAGTAGGATTGTGGAATGACAAGAACTGCGTTGTCAGCTTAGCGCACTTGAATCTGCTCCGTAGGATTACGGGCAGCAAAAATGCAAGGATATTCTGCGGGAATCCTCTGCTGAAGGTCGGAATAGGAGAAACGATAACGTGACTCAATAATTCTGCAATATGTCAATAGGAATACGAAGACGTATACGAGTATGGGTATACTTATCGATAAGTAATTGGCGACGGTTTATGGCCTCCGACGAAGAACCCCGATCTGATCAAGACACGCATAACCTGCAACTCTGGTCAAACGGGAAGGTGACTAGGCGACGAGCACTTGGGTTCTTTGCCGGAGAAGCGCTGGGTGCTGCGCTCCTCCTCGGCTTTGGAATTCCAAAACCTGAAGCACATAATGCGGAACCGACTCAAACTGAAACCGCGGCTACTGAATCCGATATAACCGAAACCGAGCCTACTGAATCCGATACAACTGAATACACTACGACCGGTGAAGGCGGCAGCAATAACAACGGCTGCGGCGGCGACTGTAGCCCCGTACCCCCGAGCGGCGGGAGTAATCTGACTTCCTCGCCCCCCACAAAAGTACTCGCAACCACACGCATAGACACCAGTTTGCTTTGATTGCTCTTTTCCGAAAGTTGACGGCCTAAGATTAGTTATGCGTGGTTCTTGTTTTCAATGTGGCATATGCCGTCAAAAGAGCCAGGATGCCAATTACCGCAACAGCTAGTGCGATAAACGAACCGCCGGTTAACTCCAGAGCGGCGGATGCAGGCACGAGGCTAGTGAAACTCGCAGTCACGGTTCGACTGTAGGATATCGTAGCAGTATTTTGGTGGGAAATAGTAAGAGTATTCTGCAGGGTTGTGGTTGAGCTAGAGTACAGTGTAAAGTAATATTGAGTGCAGTACCAGCCTGGTACGAAACACCCCACGCTCCCAATGGTTTGGGTGGAATAGGGCATAGCCATTGGGACCCAGATGGTACTCGTTTTAGTCTTCTCTACCATGTACGGCGAATATGATATCAAAGGCTCAGTTGATGACTGGGTTGTGCTCATAGGAACTTGTTCGTAGCCAAGTCCTGCAAACGCTAAGACTGCCACTACAAGAAGTAGACCTGTAACTAAGGCTGGTTTTGGTATCACTGGATTTGGCCAGCACCGCACTCTTTACAGAATTTGCTGTCTCTTGTTATCTTCGCCCCACATTGGTTGCAGAACATTGTGCTCGCTTGTGAGCCAAGTCGGGGAGAACTCTGGGCAACCATCGAGTCGAGTTTGGTCTGTTTACTCTTCGGGCGACGAGAGTAAAAGAGGTAGGAGGCAAGAACGCCAATACCGATGATAGCTGCAACGACTAGCTCGACGAGCGTTGTATTGTTAGGCGTTTGGGAAGTTGATTGTGGGAGTTGGGTGACTTGGAGAGGTGAAGTTGCACTTGTGGTAGAGGTAGAAAACGTGTACGAAGGCGTATATGAAGGCGTCGTGTAGGCGGGGCTTGGAAGAACTATCTCAGCGTATGAGTGCTGACCGAACGTAGTATGTGGTGCGGAATCAATGAGTTGTATCCCCCAACTTACTGTTTGCACAACGGTAGTCTCAACCCAGAAATCGGTGAGGTCATTAATCCAGGAAAGCGGGACTGAAGCCGTCCAAGTGCCCCCACGTACAGTGGAGTCAACGATAGGAGTTACCGCACTCGTCTTTCCGACGAGGAAGCTTGGTCCTGTTCCCACGACACTGTATGCATATGAAATGATGTAGTCACTAAGCTGGTCGTTAGGCGTCATTTCACTCGCCCTTATTCCTATGGTGTAGCCGTAGGCAGTGGAAATTGCTCCTTTGACCTGAAATGATGTAACAAGATTGTCTCCTTGCTGGGTGAAAGTTACGCTCTGTATGGTTGCATCGACGGGCAAACCCACACTGTCTCCATAAATTACGTTCCCCGCTTGTGAAGTCTGAGCGTATGCGGTGGATGCAATAATTGATAGTGAGATTGCTATCAGAATGTAAGACAACAGAACTTTGGACTGCATATTCTATCCTAGCTTAGCACCACATTCTTTGCAGAACTTGCTATCTCTTGAAATTACACTACCACATTGAGTACAGTACATTGTGGTCTTGGCAGGTTTAGGAGGCTTTACTTCTTTGACTTCAGCAGTCTGAGCAACTTGGGTTTCTGGTTTAGGAGTGGCTGCTTCAACCTTTGGTTTACTTCTTCTCATGCGTCTCCTCGAACGCTTCGGCCTTAGACTTTTCAGTTCAGGTAATCGTGGGGTCGTAATTGTTCCTCGCTTTGCAAAGAACAGAATTACAGCGACAACTGCGACAATTAGCACAAGGGGCAGGTACGGCAGATAATTCCACCTGTCACTCAGATTGACAGGGCCACTAACCGTTAGCGAGGCACTCGGCGACTTGGATATGAGCTGGTTACCGTTATACCATCCATCGAAACCTCCCGTAAACAGACGATAATTGTTAACCAACTGATTGGTTACGTGAAGCTGTAGAACTGTCCCCTGGTCATACCAGCCTGATTGCAACGTCGAATCGCTGGTTGCATTCACCAAATATTGCGTTACGTAAGTAGCCGTGATTTCGGTATCACTTTCCAAATCAAAGGTCCTAGTCAACTGTGTCGAACCGTCGGACCAACCATTGAACTTCAATCTTGAGGTCGAGTCGAGTTGAACTACGCTAGGAACTGAAACCGCATGCGATCCCGGAGACAACTGCAGACCAAATGACCCTGTTCCTTGTTGAGCACCATCAAGAGTCACCGGAACTTGGCTGGGGACATCAACGGTGAGGGTGAACTGGTTAAAAATTGAAATGGAGAATTCATTCTGGGTGCGATCTGTACCGGCGAGCACGTTAAAATTCTGGTCTTCTATCCCAGCGAAGGCATTGAACTGGTATGTGCCGATAGTATCTTCAGTCAGAGAAAAGCTGACTGTTTCCGACCCCTGAAGACTAGATAAGGTGTATTCGCAAGCTGCATCTCCGTTGTAGGGTGAAGTTGCAACTTGTCGACAATTATCCGGGCTGGAATCAAGCGTAGACCCCAACGCAAATTGCCAGCCGCCCGACGTATTGGGCTCGAAAATCCCCGCAACCAAATAGTCGCCTACGTTAGCATCAGCATAGCTGACAGTATAACTGACCGTTAGCTGCTTGTTTAGCAGTATTGTAGATGGGTACTGCAGATTGGACATGCTGATTGTCTGAGCATACACAGGAACTACGAGGTAAACACAAGCTACCAAAAGGAGCAGGGAGAGTAGGAAACAATGTCTGCGCAATTGGTCAGCGACCCGTTCAGTCGGATCCTCTTGGCGAGTCACTTACTGTGACCAATAACTGAACGAAACAGCCGAGGCCACTCCCCCAGGATTCCAGAAGATGAAGTAGTATTGGCCAGAATCTGGAACTGTCCAGTGCCATGAGTAAGAAGTAACCCCTATAGCCGCCACATCAGAACTCGGTGGTCTGTCAACCGAGCAGACGTGACTAGGACTTCCCTTGGCTGATACGGAGCCCCACGCTTTAATCTGGGCAAGACTCAACACCCAGAAATTTATCCCCGGACTAGCGGATAGCGTACCGAAAATTTCAGCTCCAGCCAATCCTGATTGCAGCTGCAGAGATTCAACGCCGCAAGATACTGAGTCGCCACTCATTGAGTATCCAGGGACGGTGAACGAGTTGCTCCAGATTGGATTCGATTGTGAGTTAACGGAAGATTGACCATGGGCAGATGGCATCGCACCAATTAGTCCCGCAAGCACAGTCACGGTAAGTAATGCAGACAAAAGAATCTTGGGCAAAACTATCCATTTGAAACTGTATTTGTGAGCAGAAAACACTTTCCATAACGTAAGGAATCAACCACAAGAGGAACTTTCATTTTCGGAGTAGCTTAATTGCAAATGCGAGTCCTGAAGTTGTAAAGTGTTAAGAACTTGAGCGGTCTCAATTAGGATAATTGTTAGCTGGCCAAATCCAGTGTTAACAAAACCGGCCCTCGTTACATTGACTGGAATTCTATGCCTTCTTCTCATCGTTCCCGCTGTTAATGCGCAAACTGCTTCCGTCACTATTCTCAACGCCCCTTCGCAGGTTCATATCGGCTCGGATGGTACTGCGACGTTTGATGTCACGGCTCAGGTTTCTTTCTCAGCAATTCCTGAGGGGGTTTACTCTGGCTCGGCCGCCCACTGGGACAGTCTGACTGTGATTCTTGGTTACTATTCTAACGGAAACATGCCAAACTATCTTAGCGGCAGTACTTCGGGTCCAGACCAGTGTTTGAGTTCGTCAGGTACCGGCTGCGGGATAACTCCAAACTGTCAATTTACAACTACGTATCCCACCTGCTCCGGAACTGATGACATTGCCTTCAACGTGATTATCAGCAATGCGCAACCTCAACAGTCTCACTTTGAGGTATACGCTGAGATTATCCTTACGGAGCCTTCACAAATGGGATTATACAATCCAGTCGTGAGCCCACAGGTTTCGTCCGATTTCTACGTTAATTTTGTAAATGCCCCCACGGAACAACAATACACGGCTCCGACATACGCACAGTACACACCTTCAACCGTTCAGCCTACGTACCAACCGGAACAGACTGGATTTACGGCCTACGGTGCCTTGCTCCTATGGTGCTTTGCTATAGCCGCAGTGATAATTTTCATCATTTGGTTTAGCCCATTTCACAAAAGAACCAAACCTGTTGAGCAGCAAGTCCAGCAACCAGAAGCAAAACCGAGTACGAGCAGCAGTAAAGTTAGTGACAAACAGTTCTGTTTGGAATGCGGTACCGAACTTCCGCTTGGTTCAAAGTTCTGCAAAGAATGCGGAACAAAACAAAGCTAACCCGCAATCCCTTTAGAATTTATGAATTGTTTTTATCGTGTTAAGCTGGGGCACCTAGCGGACCATTACCTGTCCTTTAGAGAATTAGGTTCGAGGAACTACTAAGGGCAACACCGAGGGCACGTTTTCCATGCGGCACCTGTCTAAGGGGCACAGCACACTCCGAACGAACTAATCCAAGCAACGACTAACTAACAAGCTAACACCAAACCAATAACGACGTACTTACTGCCGGACATTCGTAGGGTTAAACCATCGACCCACTTGACTTAAACCATCAGCGTTAACGTCTCGTCCGGACGGTGACCCAAGTATTTCTGACTTGTGTTTCGACAAGATTTGCCGGCCGATATTCCGCAGAAGTTCTATGTTCAGGGCATGCTATCTAATCCAATAGTTAGGCAAACCCTATCCTCCATGCCCCGTGACCACTTTACTATTATCTACATTACGGTCGGAAGGCTAACTCAGTTTTTCTTAGGTTTATGTTCGGGACAGTAGTTGGTTCTCGAAATTATCCCCTTTGAAACTACACAGTTGGCACACAGACATTTTGAACACACTGAGCAACTCCTCGTGTGGGACTCACACAAGATAGTGCCACAGTTCCCGCAGACAGCAACCGGTGGGCTAGGGCATAACACACACTTACTGGTCTGGTCTAGGACGAATCCACCAGTACAAGCCAACAATGTTCGAGTGTACCCGTAGTTAAGTAGACGATATGTCCCTGTAAGATGGGGAATCTTTAGTGGTTGAATGTTCAAGATTTCGATGTCTTTCTTCTTGGGGTACAGGGTTTGGACTCCACGGGTTCGTGTAGTTTCGTATCGATACTCAAATGGCAGGCTCTTTACAAGTTCAACCTTGGCGATGTCTTTGGCACGTGTCAAGTCTACTCTAGATAATTGAACCGAGTATAGGACTCCGTCAGGTTGCTCCTTACTAGTAATTGTATGTGGAGGTAACCCAACGCATCCAACATACTCACCCAGCCTTGGCAACAGTGGTTCTTGACCACTCGTCGTTCTTGAATCTACAACCTGCCCACTAAAGCCGTCGATAACTAGCATCCCTTCACTCTCGATAATTATCGAGTCGCCCCTAACAGAGTGTTGAGAGAAGCACTGGTATTCAGCAAAGTAAAATGGTCTATAGGTTACGCTCTTTGCCTCGGAAAGTATGTTGAAGTTTCTTAAGTGTCGGGGTACCAAAAGTCCAAACGACTCTCGCCTAATTGGAAGAGCATCGTGTATCAGGTCTTTCTCAGGCACATCTATACTTGCAATCCTTTCTGTGAGGGCCTTCTCGTCCCATATTTCCATGTTGACCGAGGCTGCATCTGATTCCGCATCGGCTGTAAACCCTCCAGTCGATACGAACACTCCTTTGGTTACGCCCAATGCCGACAGTTTATCGTTGAAGTTTCTAAGTTCCTTAATGTCTATCGGCGATGAAACATTCTTACACTCAATGGCTATCTGGATTGTACCCCAGTCCTCACGCTTGGAAGCTAAGACATCTATTTCATGGAAGACATCTCTTCTGTCTCTCATCTTGGTGCGTGTCTGAACGTCGTAACCCTTGCTCCGGAAATAGCCCGCAACAGCATCTTCAAGTTCACTACCCTTTTCTCTCATCGAGACTTGAACAGAGGATTGTGGGCGGGTGGCCGTAGGGTTAACCCCTTTCAGGTTGTTTCCACAGCTAGGGCAAAATGATACGCTGGAATCGACCTGTGCTCCACAGTTAGAACAAAACGGCATCCTGATGTTTCCAGCTTTCCTAGTTACGGTACGCTATCAGAACTCGTAAACTTTTCCAATTGCGTCTTTCAATCCGAATTTGAACCCCCCACATTAGAGTCATCATACCTGACTCCCGCTAAGTTAGTTTGCATGGCCGTTGTTTTCCTTAGAAATTACCACACGCACGAGAGAGGCAGATTTACGTATTCGGTGAGGTGTCTTTGATGACTTCCGTCGGTAAATAGGCCGCCGCCTAACACCACTTTCGTTGGGCTACACATTTTATATCTCACCAGATGGAGGCACTAAAACGGTAGAGGTGAAAGAATGTCAATTGGTTCAATGTATAGCACTGGTCAAATAGCGCCAGTTTCTGGAGTTTACCAAAACATGACACACACCCATACACCAGCACAAGATAGGATTCCGCTCGCCAAGGGAAAGACCTTCCCTCCCTGTGTCGGGTGTCAAGTTGCTGTCACGTGGAAACTCATAGAATTAGCTTAGGGATACAACGTATTCTTGCGCTGAAGGCAATGTAATACATAGCAGAAATCATGCAATTTAATTAGTTAGTAAGTTAGCTTGCTACATAGCTTCAAGGTAAAATGTTAGCCCCACCCGCAGGATGGTGTTGCGGCTCGCCCTGCTAAGAGGTCGCCATCGTCATCCGTCTAAGGTGGGGGCAACAATTCGTTCTTACGGTTCTGAATTTAAGCCGTTCGACCGAACAAATAAAAACTAATAGAAATTTTAGAAATATTAAGAATATTCGGAATTGGCCGACTAGGTTTCTTAGGTTACTAGAATAACCAAGAAACGTGTTTGCAACAATCTAAAAATATTGCCGCAGCTCGCAAGCCTCTTATCGTACGGAATTACAAAATGAACATCGAACTGGATTGGTTGCTAAAGCGTCTATTCTACCTCTCATAATTTCCATAGTAATCATCACTTATGGCGGACTCTATTACCCGAATATCTGGTATTTTGTATGCGGAGCACTTGTTAGTTGGTGGTTATCCGACGTAATTTTCCGGATATTCCACTTTAGTAAAGATGACCCAGATTGGTACTTCGTTTTCATCGTATTGGTGGTGTTTCTGTCTGCGTTTGGTGCCTTCGTTTTCAGCTCGTTCTCCAATACGGTCTATGTTCAGACGGTGACTCGTTCAACAGCAATGTGCCCCACTCCGCTCTCTGCAGCAGTTAGTTCGAAGTTCAGTTTAGGTCTGGTTGCATACCAATCAGTCGTTACTGTTGTTGCTTGTAGCTTGGCTTGGTGGGATGCACAATTCAACAACCAAAAGTGGGAGTGGACATGGAAGAGAATCTTGCTAATCACATGGGCATTGGTGGTTGTTGTGATTTTTCTTTTGGGGGTTCATTTCTACTGTCACAGTCTCAACCCTTCTCTACCTGATGCTATCAAGTCCGAGTATTCAAGTATAATTTTAACTGTTTAACATAACTTTCAAGTAGGCATTCGCGTAAAATCGACCAGTTTCGTCTGCGAGAGTAAGGGTAATGGACCGGCTTTGATGCCCAGCTTTCTTTCAATTTGGATCGACAATAGTTCGATGTAGCCTGTAAAAATGAAAACTTGTTTCGGGTTAACAGCCGCGATAAATTGCATGAGCTGATTGTAGTCTGCGTGGCTACTTAGCGGAAACGCAGTGAAACTCCGATAAGCCTCTCGAAGAGCCCAACCTGTTGCAACTGCCCTTGAAGATTTATGGGGCACATGATCTCCCTTCGCCGTCGTTACGTAAACGCATCCCCGCGATCGTAACGCATGTTTTCCGTCAACCGTGGACGAATCTAGATACTCGAGTTGAACTCCGTTTTCATTGTGAACGAGATTTGCTGCCGCTATACGAGGCGCGCAAACGACGGGGATTTTCGTGTAGACATTGAAGAGGCGGACTATATCCTGGGGTTTACCTGATGAGTAAACTTGGAAAGTTGGTAACTTGTCGCCATTAATCTCCGTCATTGTCCATCGAATGATGTCCGCATAGATGGTGTCTCTTGGTGGGAAGACGTAGGAAGGATGTCCATACGTAGCTTCTATAATCAGGAAATCGCAGTGCTCAGTTTCCGCTGCCTTCGTAGTCAATGTATTGACACAGTTAATGTCACCAGTATAGAGCGCCGTAAATTCGGGAGCAATCAATTGGAACTGGCAGGAACCAAGCATATGACCAGCATCGAGTACCCTGATCTCAGTATCATCAAATCGGATCTTCTCTCCGATCCTAATGGCACGATCGTTCTTGACTGTACGTTTTGAAAGTGATTCGTAGATACGCAGTGTCTCTGGAGTGGAATGTTTTTTCGCGGAAGTCCCAAAGCCATAAGTATGGTCCGAATGTGCGTGAGTGATGAAAACATTCCAATCCTCACCTAAACGCCTACCTAGAGTCGGATCGAAAAGAAATCGTGACGAGCCGGTATTCACTATTATCCCATTGCGCCACCCGATTGGCTGTTCCTGCAAATTCGTTATGGGCCTCAGCTTTGTACCCAAAGTTTCAGTGTTGAGTTACCTCTTTCAAAATTACATACTGACCAAACTTTGTGTTCTGTAATTCGCGTTTTGTCAACTTGCGTTGTCTTATTTTCCGGGGGTTTGGTGACACGATCGCGCTATTTCCGAGGGGATCCTTGATGATAAGGGTGAATCGGGGCTTCGAATCTCTTGTCGCTCGCATTTTCTTCAACATCTTCTCTCCCTTTTTCAGGCGTTTTCCCTTCGCGGTACTGAGTATGAATGTTAGGGCGTCTTCTATTTTCTCGAGTAGTCCTTCCACGTTTGAGATGTAACCCTCACTATATGGCCCTGGGGTAATGATCGCGCCAAATTCTGGGATGCTGATCGTTGCGGTTCCGGATTTAATTACCCGCATATTCAGATCGTCGAGGGAGCTTATCTTGGCAGTTAAGGCAATGGGTTCGCGATTAGTAAGCGCAATGACATCCGAGTGTCTGTAGCCACACTGTTGGCATACTGCTACGCTGAGTAATACAGCCCCGAAGTGCTCCACCTCGTATTCTGTCTGGCTAGTACGCATGGTGTTATCGTCGCAGCTGGGGCACCGCTGCGCATAGGTCGCGTCCATTAATGAGACCGATTGAGGTACATATTCGCTCCATATGAAGCTTGAAGGAAGTCGAAGCCATATGGAGTAGGTTCGAGGAAGGTAAATCCGAAGTCAAATGCCAAATGTTAAAATTGTGTACTTCGCTATTTTTCCACTCGCACCTAGTTGATTGCTCAGTGGGTGAATCGATTGCAGAAGTTGGGTATTGGAAAGATACAAGGCATCGCAATAATTGTGGTCTTGATAGTCGCAGTCGTGGGCGCAGTTTACTTCTACTCCATGATCAAGACCCCAACTACAACAACTAGCACCTCATTGGTAGTGGAGGAGGAGAGCCAGCCTGATTCGATGGACCCCGCGGTTACCTACACGACGCCTGGATGGGAAATCGTTGAACAAGTCTATCAAGGGTTATTAGCACCGAACGGCACGAGCTACACTACATACATCGGTGTTCTTGCTCAGAATTGGACGGTTTCATCCGACGGAATGACCTACACATTCTTTCTCAGACCGGGAGTGACATTTAGCAACGGTGATCCGTTCAACGCTTACGTCATGTGGTTCTCGATTTACAGGACTCTCCTGATGAACCAGGCACCTGCATTCATTCTTGGCCAAAATCTGGGTACGACCAATGGTGCGGGATTCAACGTAACCGATAGCATACTCAATTCCATAAATTACACGAACCCTTCGGCAAAGGACCTGAACTTCTTAAGTTATGCAAACCAATCGGTTCAGGCCGTCTCACCAGATCAACTCGTAATACACCTTGGATACGGCTACAACGGTAACGTGCCGTATACCTCATTTCTCGCCACCATGATCACGCCTATGGCCATGGCTGTCGACCCTAACGTTGTGGAAGCGAATGACGGAGTGGTTGCAGGCCAGCCGAACAATTACATGGAAACCCATGCCTTAGGAACAAGCTTCTACGAGCTACAGTCTTGGGTCCAGGGGCAAAGTGTCACCCTGGTGAAGAATCAGAATTATTGGGGAGCAAACGTCCCAGCGTCTGACAGCAACTATGCAATCCAGCCAGCGATACTCAACACCATCAGTTTCTACTACAAAGCCGCATCCGCAATGATTGCGGACTTACAATCTAACACGGCTCAAATGATAATCGCACCTTCAACCCAATATAGTGTTCTGAAGCAGTCCACTGGAATTACCACGACGATCCTGCCCACCGTTTTCGGCTCTTCCGCAAGCGTCCTCGCCGTCTACATGGACAAGTACGCGTTTCCGCCATTTCAAGACCTGCGAGTTAGACAGGCAATTTCTTATGCGATTGATTACAAATCCATAATTCATTCGGCCTACGATGATTTAGCAACTCAATGGATTGGTCCAGTTCCCCCAGGATTCCCGGAATACAATGAATCCGTAGCAGGATTACAACCTTACCAGTACGACCCAATCATGGCAGCGTCGTTGTTGGCGCAAGCAGGTTACAGATCTACACTCCCAAACGGAACAACACTCAACCCCAGTGGGAAGGCCTTTCCTGCCGTTAACTTCCTATACGACGCCGACAATTCGCCCCAAACTCAAACTGCACAAATTATAGCCTCTGAGTTGCAGGCAGTAGGCATCATAGTCAACCTTAGCCCCCTCACTTTCAAGCAGTATGCTAACGTAATATACTCCACCAGCGACGTAAACAGCACGACCTACCCCTTCGGCATAAGCTATTACAGCGAAGACTATACTGCTGCCATAGATTACGTGACCGACATAACCACATCGGGCCAAGTAGGCTTTTCCGGATTTACCAACCAGACCGTTGCTGGTTGGACGCTATCGGCGGCAACCGCACTCGACGAAGGCACCGTAATTCGAAACTTTCAACAAATAACACAAGCAATGTATTACGATTACACGGACATTTGGCTGTTCGTGCCATACTTCATAACCGCCAACAGGAGCAACATTGTCGGGATGATCCCGAACCCTGCCGGCTCAGGCATGAGCTACTTCATGTTTTACAACGGTATACATTACAGCTCATAGATGACTGGTTCTGGTCTACTTCAAGGATTTTCTTCCTGTTCTCGGAAGAAGAATAGTAGGCTCGATACTCGTATCCATCGGAACGGTCACTATCATTTTCTTCATCTCGCACATCCTCAACCCTGATCCTGCACGGCTGTGGGCCGGTCCGAGGGCCCGTGAATCCACGATCCTGGCTGTAGCAGCAAGATACCACTTGAATGACCCACTGTATTCGCAGTATTACTACTTCATGCGGGATTTATTCACAGGAAACTTCGGCATCGACCCGTTAACGGGCCAAACGATTCTCTCTGAAATCCGATTCTACCTACCAAACACACTAGAATTAGTGCTCTTCTCATTCGTGATCCTCGTCATAGTAGGGGTAGCCCTAGGATACTTCGCGGGAATGCACTTCAGTACTCTGGGGGACTCAATTGCGAGAATTATATACTTGGTTTCTTGGTCCACTCCAATGTACTTGGCTGCAATCGTCGCCATTCTTGTCTTCGCAAACTACATCCCAGTATTCCCGTCGGGCGGCATGTACTCATTATCCATCTCGCCACCACAACCCGTGACGGGCATTTTCTTAATCGACGCGCTTCTTGGACTTAACATGCCCGCGTTCCTTTCAGGTCTTCAACACCTAATTCTTCCAGCCGCGGCTCTTGCCTTCGTGAATTTTGGTCTAATCTCCAGAGCGGTTAGATCCTCGATTCTAAATGTTCGATGGTCAACGCACGTGAAGACTGCACGGGCAAAGGGGTTGAGTGAAAACGAAGTTAGGCGTAAACACATTTTACGGAATGCTTTGATTGACGCGACGAGCCTTAGTGCTGTAATTTTCGGTTGGGTCTTAACCAGCACCTTAGTGGTTGAGGAGTTGTTCGCGTGGCCTGGTTTAGGTCAATTCGCTTACCAGGCAATTTTCAGCAGCGATTATCCTGTCCTGATTCCAATCGTTGTAGTATTCACTCTCGGAGTAATTGTGGCTAACTTCGTCGCGGATGTAGCCTACTCGCTTCTTGATCCCAGAATCGGAATCGGTGGTCACAACGGCGCAGTCACTTAAGTTCAGGCAACTGGTCCTATCCAACCGGCTCTCAACCTTTGGATTGGTCATCGTAATAATATCCGTGAGTCTAGCTGCAGCTTTCACGATTTTTGACGGGCGAATCACTCCTTACAGCCCATACGCGCTAAACCTTCAGGAATCCAATCTGCCACCGAGCTTTGCTCATTTCTTTGGCACGGACTTTCAGGGTAGGGACATATTCTCTCGAGTCATAGCAGCATTACCCATTGACTTGGGTTTGCCAATCGCGATAGTTCTACTCTCGTCCGTGGTGGGAATATTTCTAGGTATGGCGGCGGGCTACTTAGGAGGCATTGTAGATGAGATCATCATGCGAATTACCGACCTCTTCTTGGCCTTTCCCACAATCATAATGGTGTTAGCGGTGGCCGCGACGTTAGGAGCAGGTTTGGTCAACGCAATGCTGGCGTTCGTGTTCGTTTGGTGGCCACCCTATGTGAGGCTAGTAAGAGGGGGCGTATTGGAGGTTGTTGCGGAAGATTTCATCTCAATCTCGAAAGCATTGAACTCATCCTTCACCCACATAATGCTGAAAGGCATTCTCCCAAATATATTACCCGCAGTTCTAACATACGCAACCCTCGATATCGGAACCGCTCTGCTTGAAGTATCCATACTGGGTTTCTTGGGGATTGGGATTCCACCAAATACTCCAGAGCTTGGGATAATGGTAGGTTCGATCAGCTACGGTCTTTACACTTACCCGTGGCAGGCTCTTTTCCCGGCCTTCGTCACAATGCTTCTCGTCGTTGGTTTCAGTTTCCTAGGCGAAGGTGCCAGAGAGGCATCCGACGTGAAAGTCAGACCCTACATCCTCTTCGAAGGAAGAGTATTCGGAAAAGCACCCGAAATCCTCAAACAGGAACTAGCAAAACAACGAACACCCCAACAACAAACCTCAAACTAATTCCGTAGTCGTAACGCGTTAACTACTCTTATCGAGAAGGAAGCAAGAGGCAAAATGTCCGGAGCCTGAAGCGAACATTGGTGGAGAATTACTGCATCTTTCATAGACGTGCGGGCATACCTTACTGTACACGCATCCGGTCGGTGATGATCCACGCTCTCCTCCATCTTCCTCCTGTCGAAGTTCACCGCGTCTAACTCCGGGGACGTTTGACATCAGCCTCACCGTGAACGGATGCTTAGGATTTGTTACAACATCATAGGTCGGTCCCACTTCCAGGAGCTTTCCATAATAGAGAATACCGAGCGAGTCGCTCATGTACTTCATGACGTTGATGTCATGAGTTATGAAGAAGTAGGAGAGATGCAACTTTGACTTCAATTCTTTCAATGTATTCAGAACTTGAGCCTGGACCGATACGTCCAATGAACTTGTAGGTTCGTCGAGCACCAACATTTTTCTTGGCACTGCAATAGCTCTAGCAAGGCTTACTCTCTGCTTCTCACCACCGCTGAGCTCCCTCGGATAGGCTTCGAGGCAGCTCTTTCTCAATCCTACTAAATCAATGGTCTCTTCGATTCTGCTATCATAATCTCGTCGGTCGAAGGTTTTCGCGGCCACGAGGGCCTCCTGTATGATGTCCCTAACGCGTAAACGCGGGTTTAGTGACCCTACAGGGTCTTGAAAGACGATTCCGACATTTCGCCTAAGGTAGGTAACGTCCGCCTTCTTTCGGAAGTTTATCTCCTTACCCAGTAACTTTACGGACCCAGACCTCGGCTTGAACAGGCCAACGAGGACCCAAGCTATTATTGATTTGCCGGAACCGGTCTCACCGGCCAAGCCAAAAGTTTCACCCTCTCGAACCTGAAAAGTGACATCGTTAACTACGTTCATCATTCCGGATCCTCTCTCGAACAACAATAGGTTTCCTCCCCTAACGATGAAGGAAACCGTGAGGTTGTTTACTTCGACGATGTTGCTCATTTCTTCTCTAGCAACCAGCATAAGACGCTTCGATTATCGTCGGTCTCAAAGAACGGCGGTTCATTCTCTTTGCACTTCTCCATCACGAGTGGACATCTCGGATGGAATTTGCAGCCTGTGGGCAGACGCCTTAGATCCGGTGCTTCACCTACGGGAGCCGGAAGAGGTGGAGAATCTACAAACCCGTGCGGTATCGCGGCGAAAAGTTTCTGAGTGTAAGGGTGAGCGGGGGCATTCAATATTCGCTCCGTGCTGCCCTCCTCCATTACTCTCCCCGCATACATCACGTACAATCTATCACAAATCTGTGAAGCAACCATCAAGTCATGGGTTATGAACATCATGGCGGTTCCTGTTCGCCGATTCAAATCCTTCAGAATGTTCAGTATTCTGTTCTGAACATACACGTCAAGCCCAGTGGTCACCTCATCCAATATCAGAAGCTTCGGCTTCTCAACGATGGCCATTGCAATCGAGACCCGCTGCCTCATTCCACCGGAAAGCTCGTGCGGATATTTCTTCAGGACCCACTCAGGTTTGTCAAGGCGCAAATCATTCAGGATCTCTACCATCATTGTACTTTCATCTTTCGCTGAAAGATTCAACTTCTGAGCTCGGCGAAGAACTTCAATCGATTCCTTAAGCTGTGAATCAGTTCTGTAAACCGGATTTAGGGCTGCCAGGGATTCTTGAAACACCATTCCTATTCCTGGACCTCTAAATTGTGAGAGTTCTGTAGGATTCAATTTGAGCAGGTCTTTCTCTTCGAAGGTTATGGAACCACCGATGATATCCGCGGGTGGTGAGTCTAGAAGGCGGATAATCGATAACCCAAGCGTTGTTTTCCCTGATCCGCTTTCGCCCACTACGCCCAGTATCTCTCCTTTCTTCACATGCAATGAGACGTTCTGGAGTACGCGTACTCTTTGGTCGACAGTCGCATAGTCTAGAGTGAGATCGTTAACCTTCAGAAGATCACGATCGACGGCAGCCTCACCCGATTGCGTCAACCCCGCAAAGGGTTGACTGCTGATACTAATATTACATGCGAAAAATCGGTAACTGCGCTAGACTCGCAAAATCAACATCGAATGCGAGATGGTCTTTGTCGCTTCAACCTTCTATGGGGGAGCAGAAGCGCTGAGAATTGTTTTCCCATGTATGTTCCGGGGGAGAGGTGGGGGCTGGGGTTTGTGGGGACAACGCGTCATGAGGGAAGGACGAACGGTCTCTGTTGTGTATTGAGGAAGTGTCTCGTTGCGGCGTGGTTGCAATTTAGTTCAAGAATGCATTTAATACTTCAAGAAATGGTTGATTTTTGGTTTTCGCAGTTTCCTAGCCCGGTTTTGCCTCGAAAATCGCAGTTTTTAGTCAAGAAAACCCAGAAAACGAACAAGAATACCTTAGGATTAACCTATATGGTGGAATAAGGTAGAGAATGGTAGAGGAAGTATTTGGAGGAAGATTCTCGATGAAGGTGCTCATAATTGGATCAGGCGCGATAGGCTCCGTCATCGGCCGAATCTTGCAATCACGTCCAGAGTTTGAGGAAGTCATTCTCGCCGACCTGAAACAGGAAACTGCACAACGCATGATTGGAAACCTAAGTGGCCCTGCTAAGCTCACCGCTATCGCCATGAACGCCAACAACATAGCCGATATGAAGAAAGGTATCAAGGACGTTAAGGCTGATCTCGTAATCAACGCCACACTCCCACGTTTCTTCCTAAAAATCATGAGAGCAACCTTTGAGAGCGGCGCGAACTACATGGACATGGCAACCGATATAGGCGTAGCAAACTCAAGGGCTGGAGACAGAATTCACAAGGTACCTATCGATTACCAGCTAGAACAGAGCGACGCTTGGAAAAGCGCTGGACTAGCCGCGATGGTCTGCTGGGGCGCCGACCCAGGTGCAGTAAACGTATTCGCCCGGTATGCCGCTGACCAACTAGATTCGGTAGACCGCATCCTAGTTAGAGACGGAGACAACGCCAGCACCGGAGGCTTCGACGGACTAGTGTCCCTATGGTCTCCTGACACGTTCATAGAAGAAGTCGCCTACGCCGACGCCCTTGTGTGGACCAACGGCCATTACGAGCGGGTGCCTTCGCTCACAAGGAGCGAGGTATGGGACTTCCCACAGCCAATTGGTAAGCTACGTGTTTGGGCAGTTGATCACGAAGAGCCACAAACATTGGGCCGCTACATAAAGTGCAACGAATGCAACTTCATGATATCCCTCAGTACCGAAACAGTGGAGACCATGCGAGTACTTAAGAAACTAGGCCTCGTCAACCCGTCCCCGATCAATGTTAAGGGGATCGAAGTCGCACCCCGCGACGTTGTAACTGCCTGTATGCCATCACCAAATGATCATCGAATTCAAAGCGGAACCAACGGCTACACTTGTATAGGCAGCATGGTCATCGGTGAAAAGGCCGGAAAAAGATATGGCCACTACATATACAACATGATGAGCCATGCCGAAGCCTACGCACTGTACGGCGTTACCGCGACTGCCTTGCAGACCGCCCTCCCACCAGCCACTGCAGCAACGCTACTGGCTCGCGGCGAGATTAAGGAAAAAGGGGTATTCCCACCAGAAGCATTAGCCCCGAAACCAATCATGAAGGCCTTTGCCGAACTCGGATTTCAATGGAATGAAATGAAGAAAGAAGAAAACCCTCTCCTCCTTCCCCTACTTGCCTAAGATACGTAGTTGCGAGAGTCCTCTACCGCTTAGCCTCTGCGCTTTTTTCTTCGGAGTTCGGAGAGGGATTCCAGCCAGACCATTGTTGACTCTTGATTAACCGGAACGGGGAGGCTGAACGCATAGGATTGTCCCCTCTCGCGCTTTTCACCCTAGGAAGGGGAGAAAAGCACAGTTTTTGGCTGGTTATTGTTATTTTCATTCATCTCTCAAGGCTATATGGACGTATATGTGTAAATTTCTTGGTAACTGATGGATAAGATCGAAGGCCACGTCTGCCCAAGGTGCGGGCAAAAGACCTTAGATGTTTACTACGAGGAGGGTTCCGACCTTCAACTGGGAGCCCGATGCGAGGAATGTGGGCTCAAAGGGTTCTTCACGAACGGTAAACTTGTGCAACTCGCAACAACATAGAACATCCAATTCCTCACATGAATCCTCTCTTTGAGAGAGAGGAAATTTTCGACGTACGAATAGTGCGCAACCCTGAAAAGTACCTCAAGTCTGGTAAAGGCCAGCAGGATCTGAAGCCTATTGGTTGGTCCTTCTTGGTTTTTTGGTTTCGGCTCCATGATGGAGTTCATTTCCTTCGTGATCGCGATCGCTGTCGCATATCAGGCCTTGAAAGCCTACAAATTATCGAAAGAGAAGACTCTTCTCTACCTTAACCTGAGCTTCGTTCTAATCGGCGCAGGTTTGCTGATCGACGGGCTCTCGAGCCTCATCGTTCTTCTCGCTCGTACACATCGAGAATTTCTGTACCTTTTTGGTGTCGGATACACGATCAATTTCTTCGCGCAACTTGTTGCCTACGGGTTACTAGTGTACGCGTATGTTCATCAGACTAGGAATCTAACCGCTGCGACAGAAGTGCTGGCAGCTGTTCCGGTAATGTTCTTCGAACGCAACGCGGTAACCGAACTCATCCTAATCTTTCTCTTAGTCTACATCGCTATTCAAACCGGGATCAACTATAGCATTCACAAGAACACGAATTCGATGCTTGTCTTCGGTGCCTTTGCCTCACTCTCAATAGCCCACGTATTCTTTCTAATCTTCACCGTAACCCCTCTCTTCTACCCGTTCGCCCAGATCACACAATTGTTCGGTTTCCTTCTACTGTTAGCCATGCTGCTTAGGGTGAATCAACCCGCATGATCCCGGACACGCAGGCCCCGACTGCCAAGCCTGCTGCAAAGTATCGATCACAACTTCGTATCTATGTGGACATGATGTACGTCATTCAGCGCGAAAACAACGAAGCGAAGCCTACCAGAATCCTCTACGGAGCTAACCTTTCCCACGATCGACTCGTCAAATACCTCGAAGAACTGAAGTCGTTAGGAGTAATACAAGAGACGGGAATTGACGATAAGGTCTACAGCTTAACCCAGAAAGGTACTGAGTTCCTTAATAATTTTAGAAGAGTCGAATCTTTCGCATCAGCTTTTGGCTTCAAAATCTAAGCCACCCCTTCTAATCACTGAGACATAAACGAAAGCAGCCACGACAACAACTAAGCTTGCAATAAGCAGCGGCCCAATGAAGGGCAAAATTACGAGCGAGATTACAAGTGAAACCAAAGGGAAAATCACCTTCCTCCAACTTCCACTATAATCTCGACCAAGTATCTTCACGCCCGCCGCCGAGCCTACTACGTAAACCAAAATTGCGGCCCCGCTCGGAACTAGGAGCGCCGTTTCTAAATTAACCTGAGAAAAATAATACACTACTAGCACGATGGCGTAGCTGCTCAGAAGTGCTAACAGAACTCGGTCCGGGACCTTAGTCTTGATATTCAAGTGGTACAGGACTCTGGGAAGTCCACCGTCTCTTGCCGCGGCAAATAGCAACCTCGACACGCCTGTTGTATAGGCGTTAACCGTTCCGAATATTATGAAGACCGCAAGTAGACCTGTTCCCTCTGCACCATATTTCCCGAGCACGTTTGACAGAATCGCAGCGAATGGCGCCACACTTCCCCCCGCCTCGTACGCTCGAGTCCCAATCGTTACAAAGGCTACAGCCAAATAGAGAGCGCTGATAACGACCACGCTTAGAACAATGCTTCGATGAAAGTCCTTCTCCGGGTTTTCAAATTCTTCAGCCACATTGGACGTATTCTCGTATCCCAGGTATGACCAGAAGATTAGAGCAGCAGCGGTGCCCACTGCGAGGGGGCCGTTTGGCAGGAACGGGGTAAAGTTTTGTATTCTTACCAAGAATGCTGAGGAGACTATAGTTGCTACAAGCAATGCGACTATGGATCCGATAACTGCAAACTGAACCTTGTTGCTGACAACTATTCCTCTGTAGTTTATGGTAAACGCCGCGAGAATAACCCCGAATGCGATAATGTAGGTTTCCGCTCGATTCAGTGGAAAAGCATAGCCAAGATAGGAGGCGGCGATGAGAGTAACCGCGGGCGCGCCTGTAATAACCCAGAAAACGAAAAGCCAACCAATTATAGCGCCAGCTCGAAATCCGAAACTCTCCTTTGCGAATGAATAGATACCCCCAGATTCCGGTCGTCTAGCAGACAAGGAAGCAAAAGTGTACGCAAATGGGTAACTTGCAAGGGAAAGCAAAACCCACGCAAGGATAGATCCTGGCCCTGCAATCTGAGCTGTCAACCCAGGAAGAACCAATACACCAGACCCTAGAACTGAACTCGCGTACAGGGCAACAGCATTTCGCAATCGGATAGCTTTTCGAAGGCCTGGACTCTGATCACGCATCTCCAACTCATGCCCTGTTTTTCCCTGATTCAAAGCATCCTACTGCCCAATACTTGCAAGACCAGTTTGGTCGCCACTTCCATATTACACTCAAACCGGTCCGGCAAGGATTCTCTAAAACAACCTCATTACTCTTAACACATTAGTGACCTGTTACCCGGCAAAGCAAAAGCCAAATGCGCGAAGCATAAGGTCTGAGTCGATGGGACCGCCGCCATGCCTCGATACTCACACGTACTACAAATCCAAGAAGCGGAGATAGTACGGAAACCAGATTGGTTACGTGTGAAATATCCAGCGGGAGCCAACTACGACAAAATCAAGGGCGTGCTTCGAAACCACAACCTCCACACCGTGTGTGAAGAGGCACACTGTCCCAACGTAGCTGAATGTTGGGGCGGAGGAACAGCCACATTCATGCTCATGGGCGACACATGTACGCGTGGCTGCCGGTTCTGCATGGTTAAGGCAGGAAACCCCCGCGGCACGTTGGATGCCTTTGAACCCGTGAAGGTCGCGGAAGCCATTGCGGAGTTGGGCTTAAGATACGTCGTGATAACTTCAGTCGATAGAGATGACATTCCAGACGGCGGATCAGGACATTTTGCATCCACTGTTAAAGCTATCAAACAAAGAGATCCCGATGTAATCACCGAGATCCTCATACCTGACTTCCAAGGCAACCTCGCAGACGTAAACAAAGTGATCGAAGCGGGACCCGAAGTTATTGCGCACAACATCGAAACCACTGAAACGCTATCACCCAAAGTGCGGGACCCAAGAGCAACCTACGACCAGTCGCTTCGAGTTCTCAAATACATTAAGGAAGTCAACTCCTCAGTATACACGAAGTCATCTATCATGCTCGGCTTGGGCGAGATTGAGAGTGATGTCGTCAAGACAATGAAAGACTTGAGGCAAGTAGATGTAGACATTCTAACCCTTGGACAGTACCTTCGACCATCCAAGGCCCACACTCCCGTGAGCGAATATATCAGTCCGGAAAGGTTCGAATACTACAAACATCTCGCTGACAAGCTAGGATTTTTGTATGTGGCCTCCGGCCCGTTCGTTAGAAGCTCATACAGGGCAGGGGAGTTCTTCCTCGAGGCACTAATTCGTAAGAAGAAAACGGAAGTCATTAACTGATCTTTAACAGTCTTGAAGCAAGCAGCTTCTGAAACAATCTAGCGTAAAGAGCAAGCTTTACAAGCCCTAGTTCGGCTTTGCCTTCGTTTCACGCAACCTCAATAGGGGTTAAGGTTTGACTCTCGAGTTACTGCAGGTTATCAAGCCTAGCGGCGAGTCAGTCGCGAAAATGGAGCCAGAAATCCCCAAAGACGAGCTGAGGCGGCTCTACCGTGTAATGGTTCTGACGCGAAATCTGGATACTCGTGGGTTGCAGTTGCAGCGACAGGGACGAATAGGTTTCTACATCGGATGTTTGGGGCAGGAAGCCGCGCATATTGGTAGCGTCTACGCTTTGACACCAGAAGACTGGGTATTCCCCGCATACAGAGAAGTAGGTGCAATGCTCCTGCGCGGCATCACACTCAATCAACTTCTCGACCACTACTTTGCGAACTCTGAAGATGTTCAGAAAGGCCGACAGCTGACCAATCTTTTCGGCGTCAAGACCGCTAACTACGTTACGGGATCCGCACCTATTGCCACACAAATTCCACAGGCCGTAGGCGCCGCCCTGGCAGCGAAGATCAGAGGGGACCCGATCGTGACGCTAACTTATTTCGGAGACGGAGCCACATCCGAAAACGATTTCCATACGGGCATGAATTTCGCCGGCGTATACAAAACTCCAACAGTATTCTTCTGCCTAAACAACCATTGGGCCATTTCCCTCCCTGTTGAGCGACAAACCGCTTCTGAGACTATAGCAATCAAAGCGCAGGCTTACGGTTTCGAGGGTATTCGCGTCGACGGCAACGATATACTCGCTGTATATCGGACCGCAAAAGACGCCGTTGAAAAAGCCCGCAAGGGAGGAGGCCCAACGCTCATAGAAGCCGTCACCTACCGCATGGGCCCACACTCATCTTCGGACGATCCAAAACGCTACAGGACAGAACAAGAACTAGAGGAATGGCAGAAACGGGACCCACTAGCACGATTCCGAAAATACCTGGAGAGGAAGGCAATGTGGAGCGAGACAGACGAAAAGAAAACACAGGATGAGACAAATCGCGAAATAGACGAAGCGGTTCAGCACGCTGAAAAATTACCGAAACCAGCCCTCGAAACGCTATTCACCGATGTATACGCCGAAATGCCGTGGAATCTTGAAGAACAGCTGGGAGAGCTTCACGAAGAGAAGCGGCAAGGAGGGAACGATAATTGACTGTTCTGAACGTGGTTCAAGCAGTCAACCACGCGTTACGGGAAGAGATGACGCGAAATGACAAGGTCGTAATACTGGGTGAAGACGTGGGCATCGACGGCGGTGTCTTTCGAGCAACTGAGGGACTATACCAAGAATTTGGCCCAAACCGCGTCATCGACACACCTCTCGCCGAATCAGGAATCATAGGCGTCTCCATCGGAATGGCTCTCTATGGATTAAGGCCTGTACCAGAGATTCAGTTTATGGATTTCATTTACCCCGGGTTCGACCAAATCCAAAGCGAACTTGCCAAGTTCAGATACCGATCCGGAGGCCAATACACAACCCCCGTCGTAATCAGAACTCCTTACGGGGGCGGAATCAAAGGCAGCCATTACCACTCTCAAAGCACTGAGGCCTTCTTCACCCACACACCGGGACTCAAAGTTGTAATTCCAGCAACACCCTACGACGCAAAAGGTCTCCTTACATCTGCCATGCGCGACCCTGATCCTATCCTATTCCTTGAACCCAAGAAAATCTATCGAACAGTCCGGGGAGAGGTCCCTAACGATGAATACACGGTCCCCATAGGAAAGGCCAACATCGCTCGCGAGGGAAACGACGTAGTTGTGTTTGCCTACGGCGCGATGCTCCACGTAGCATTGGAAGCGGCTGAACTTGCAGCCGCCAAAGGAATCAACGTCGAGGTGGTTGACATCAGAACCCTCGCCCCTTTCGACATCGAAACAATCATCAATTCAGTTAAGAAAACAGGAAGAGTGGTCATTCTACATGAGGCATGCAAAACCTGCGGGTTCGGCGCAGAAATAGCAGCGCAAATCGCGGAACGTTGCATTCTAAATTTGAAGGCACCTATCCTACGGGTAGCAGGCTTCGACGTTCCCTTCCCATACGTTCTCGAAGACGAATACATGCCCAACGCCCCCCGGGTCCTAGCTGCAGTCGAGAAAGTCTACAACTTCTAACTTAGAAAGAGTGATCCTAATTGGTCTACGAGTTCCACCTTCCGGACATAGGTGAAGGAGTCGCTGAAGGCGAGGTTGTAAAATGGCTTGTGAAAGAAGGAGACGCAGTAAAGGAAAACCAGCCACTCGTCGAGATCATGACGGATAAGGTGAACGTAGAGATATCTTCTCCCAAGCAAGGAATAATCCAGAAACTCATGGCCAAAGAGGGCGAAGTCGTCAAGGTAGGACAAGCTCTTCTCGCAATTGAAGAGAAAGGCGGACAACCAAGTGTTTCGGTACCCGAAAGGGCCGCCGTCGCAACGAAACCATCCCTTCCGCCATCTGCGAAAACAACTACGATAGCTAGGCAGCAAGAAATTCCACTTGCGACCCCCCCTCAAGCTTCACGGAAACCCGACGAAGTTTTGGCGACACCTGCGACTCGAAAGCTTGCGAGAGATCTCGGTGTAGACCTAACTATTGTTCAGGGAACTGGCCGGGGAGGCCGAATTACAGACGAGGATGTGCAACGATTCAAACAACTAGGGAGAACCGTCGCGGCTGTAACCGTAACCACTTCTGGGCCGCGTGGTGTCGAAGAACGAGTTCCGCTACGAGGAATCCGCAGAAAAGTTGCCGAGCACATGCTCAAATCTAAGAATGCGACGGCACAAGTAACCCACGTCGACGAAGTCGACATGACTGAAGTCGTCCATCTAAGGGAAAGGGCGAATGCTTCCGCTGAGAAACGAGGAGTGAAGTTGACCTACCTACCATTCGTCATCAAGGCGCTAATTCCAGCGCTGAAGCAATACCCGTACCTCAACTCCAGCTTGGATGACGAAAAAGAGGAGATCGTGCTCAAGAAATACTACAACATCGGTATAGCGACCGACACTGAGTCGGGATTAGTCGTTCCAGTGGTCAAGGACGCAGAACACAAATCGATAACGCAACTCGCAACAGAAATTGCAAAGTTGAGCGAGAAAGCCCACACTGGACAGCTAGCCTTGAATGAAGTTCAGGGAAGCACTTTTACAATAACCAATGTAGGCGGAATCGGCGGAGTTTTCGCTACCCCAATAATCAATTACCCAGAGGTCGCCATACTCGGACTCCATAAAATCACCAAACGGCCAGTGGTCAAGGACAGCGGAATCACAATCCGTGACATGACCTACCTCTCCCTATCCTTCGACCATCGAGTATTGGACGGCGCAATGGCAGCTCGCTTTGTAAACACAATCAAACAATACTTAGAAGATCCAAAACTCCTTCTTCTCGAGACGGACTAAAATGACACAAAAGATTGAAGCTGCTGTGCTCGGGAGTGGACCGGGCGGTTATGTTGCAGCCATACGACTCGGACAGCTCGGAAAGGAAACGATTCTCATAGAGAAAGAAAAGCTGGGCGGCGTATGCCTCAACATAGGATGCATACCATCGAAAGCACTCATCCGCGTGGCGAAGCTAAAACAGCGGGTTGAAGCAGCCAAACAGATTGGCTTAGAGGTAACGGGAGTCAACGTAGATTTTGCTAAAGTGCAAGCATGGAAACAGGGTGTAGTCGATCGATTAGTATCCGGTATCGACTACCTACTCAAAGGAAACAATGTCAAGGTCGTAAAGGGAACCGGGAAATTCATTGAAGCTCATCAGCTCGAAGTTAAGAGCCCGAGCGGGACGGAAATCATTGAGGCCAAGGACATAATCATTGCGACAGGTTCGCGTTACTTCGACCTCCCCGCTTTCAAGTTCAACGGAACCAGCATAATCAGCTCAACTGAAGCGCTGTCACTCCAACAGGTCCCGAAGAAGTTGGCCATAATTGGGGGCGGGGTGTCTGGATTGGAAATGGGAACGATGTACGCCCAACTTGGAAGCAAAGTAACCGTAATCGAAATGTTAGACCAACTCTTGCCCGGAACCGACATCGAACTGGTCAGGGTCGTCGAAAGGTCACTTCGAAAACTTGGCATTGAATACCACGTCAAATCCAAGGCGAACGAGTATCGGGACGGGAAAGTATACGCAACCCTAGAGGATGGAAAGGAAGGCGCATTTGACGCTGACAAGGTCCTAGTCACAGTCGGCAGACGTCCAAACAGCGACGAAATCGGCCTGGAAAAAGCTGGGGTTCAAACTGATTCGCACGGATTCATTCAAGTCAACAAGAAAATGCAAACCAACCTACCCGGCGTGTACGCGATAGGGGACGTAGTAGGCCCACCCATGCTCGCACACAAAGCGTCCAAGGAGGGAATCGTAGCGGCAGAGGTTATTGCGGGAATGAACAGCGAAGCTGACTTTCACGCAATCCCAGGAGTCGTATTCACCGACCCTGAAATCGCAACCGTCGGCCTTACTGAATCGCAAGCAAAAGAAAAGGGGTACGACCCCATCATTGGAAAGTTTCCATTTACAGCCTTAGGACGCGCACTCCTCGCGGGCGAAACCGAGGGATTCACCAAGATAGTGGCCGACAAAAGCTCCAATTTAGTTCTCGGCGTTCACATAGTTGGCGCCGAAGCTTCAGACCTAATTAGCGAAGCCGCGCTCGCCATAGAAATGGGAGCAACGTTAGAAGATATTGGGTTTACAGTTCACCCCCACCCCACTTTACCAGAAAGTGTGATGGAGGCAGCGGAGGCAGCAAAAGGAAAAGCGATTCACATTCTGCAAAAATGACAACGAAAGGAAACATACTCAACCTCGGCCAACGAGAGTACACAGAGGTATTGGAACTTCAGCGCAAGCTCGTTGATCTTCGCGCTAAGAAACTGATTCCGGACACTTTGATCTTGGTGCAGCATCCACACGTATTCACGGTAGGCAAAGGCGTGTCCGGAGAAATCCCTCCCCAAATAGTTGGCGTCCCGGTATTCCGTATAGAGCGGGGGGGTCAATGGACGTACCACGGCTTGGGACAGATAGTGGGTTATCCCATCCTAGACCTGAATGAAAGAGAGCGAGACATTCACGGATTCTTAAGAAATATCGAGCAAACACTCATTCTGACGATTAAGAAGTTTGGCATAGATGGCGGACGAGGAGAGCAAACAGGCGTGTGGGTGGGGAGCAAGAAAATTGCTTCAATCGGGGCAGCGATTAGAAACTGGGTAAGCTTTCATGGATTCGCGCTCAACGCGAACACGGACTTAACTTACTTCTACAAAATCAACCCCTGCGGGTTCTCTGGTTCAACCATGACCTCGATGAAAGCCCTACTTGGAAGAGACATGAACTTGGGTGAGGTGAAGCAGGAAGTTCGAGACAGGTTTGAGGAAATCTTCGACCTTGACCTAATCGATACGAGAGTTGAAGCCCTGGAACAAGCCGCGGTCACACAATACACTCCTTAATCCGATTATGCTACGTGGCCAAACTTGTAACTTGCAATAGCCCTGCAATTTCCGCAGGTAGCGTACCCAAACTTATCTACCGTGAACTTCGTGCGAGACCCACATATCTGACAAATCCCCATGAATCCTTTGAGCTTTCCCGAATCGGGATCTTTCGGCTCGAGTTTCTTTACTGCTGCCTTCTCCGCGAAAACCTTGCTTCTCTTCTGTTCTTCGTTCAGTTTCCGTATGTATGACGACGGAATTTTTCGAGGCATGGCTATTTCGATACCTTAACCGCGCCGATATCTGTTTCGACCACGGCTCGAAGTATGTACTTAAGCCGCGTATTTCGCTCGATTCCATGAATTAATTCCAAGATGCGACGTTCCAGCTCACCATGAATCGCATGCAGCCCCTCCCATTACCTAAGGTCGCCATTACGTGTCGTACTGCCAGGAAAAATCAGCCTTTAAATGACCCATTTTCAGCATTCTACACAGGCGGCTTAGGTCTAGTGGCGGTTCTAACCGATTCTTTTGGGCGCGTTGCGCGTAAGCTCCGGATTTCGGTTACGGACCGCTGTAACTTCCGCTGTCAGTTCTGCATGCCTACACACCCAGTCTGGCTACCGCAGAGCGAGATTCTCAGCTATGAGGAGATTCAGCGAGTTGCATCTCTCTTCGTCGATATGGGCGTAGAGAACATACGCTTGAGTGGCGGCGAACCCTTAATGCGACGTGACATTGAGAGATTGGTTGCGCTTCTAGCGAGCATTCCAAACCTCCGCCAACTGAGCATGACAACCAACGGATTCCTCCTAGCCGAAAAGGCCTCAGCCCTAAAACGGGCCGGGTTGAAGGGGATCACCGTAAGCCTGCACAGCTTGAAGCCTGAAAGATTTAGTCAGATAACTGGCGGCGGCGTCCTCGAAAACGTAGTCGCGGGAATAAAGAAGGCCAAGTCGAACGGCTTCAACCCGCTCAAAGTAAACGCAGTCGTCATCCGCGGTTGTAATGAGGATGAGGTAGTAGATCTAGCCTCACTTGCCAAGACAGGTGACGTGACCGTGAGATTCATCGAGTACATGCCTTTCGACGGCCAGCGACATTGGGGCATGGACAAAGTAGTCAGCGGAAATGAGATCCTGGAGAGAATTCGAGAACACTACGAGTTGGATTTAGTCCCTCGACAGACCGGAAGCACAGCGAAGCTCTACAAGTTTCAAGACGGAAAAGGTGAGATCGGAATAATCACTTCAATAACCCAACCATTCTGCTCCGATTGCGACAGAATACGTCTCTCCGCGGACGGCAAAATAGTTCCGTGCCTCTTTGACAGGTCCGGATTCGACCTAAGGCCCCTCCTGAGAGGCGGAGCTGCCGACGAAGCCATCCTTACTTTCATGCACGACGCAATCCTTCGAAAGGCACCCGGCGTTGAGACATTGCTCAAGAAGTATGAACGACTTGAACACATTCGACCAATGCACACGATTGGTGGCTAGAAAGAGCAGGCTATTTTAATAGCGAATCCTTAGTCGAACAATCTTAATAGAACGCGAGATGTCCTTCCAAGAAAACCCTGAAACACAACGCCTTCACGTGTAATCCAACAATTTTGCTATGGTATGTGCGATGAGTCAGTCGAACCTTGTTCGAATTGGCAAGAAACCTATTATGAACTACGTGACCGCCTGCGTGACCCTCTTCAATTCTGGCAACGGGGAAGTCATGGTCAGGGCAAGAGGCCAAGCAATAGAGAAGGCCATTGACACGGTACAACTGTTACGGCACAGCTTCCTCAAGTATGTCCTCGTCAAAAGCATCAACGTGGGCTCAGAAGATGTCACTCGTTACGACGGGACTAGAGGCAACATTTCAACTATCGAAATTCTCCTCTCACGAGGAGGAGAGGAAGAGGAAGACGAAGGCGAGTTTGAAGAGGACGAGAGCGTCGAAACTGAACAAACCACTACCCCGTAACAGTTCAGGCAAAATAGTTGACGCGTCGATACCGTTACCGTTGCGCCATCATGAGGACTATCATGGTTGGTTCAGAATTCCTCGTTTAGCTGTTTGATATCTCGCTCTTTTGCGCTGATAACCAAAGCCCTGCCTCTAATTGTAGAGGAAGGAGATCTTAGCATTGATTCAATGTGAAACTTTGTTGAGCGATTGTTTTTTGGCGAATGCGTTTTAGTTGCGGTAAACGGACGGAAGCCTTTTACAATTCTTGGCTTGCGCTCACATTCTATTCATCCGCGAGTGAATTGAAATGGCAGCGAAAGTTGAGAAGCATAGGATCGTCGTTACTCCGCCTGGGCCTAAGGCAAGGGAATTACTTGAGAAGGATGCGCGGGTTCTATCGGAATCGGTTGTTCGTTGGTATCCGCTCGTCGCTGAGTCTGGTTCGGGATGTGTCGTTAAGGACGTGGATGGTAACGAGTTCATAGATTTCAATTCGGGTTTAGCAGTCTTAGCCGTAGGTCATTCTCATCCGCGAGTCGTCAAAGCGATTAAAGATCAAGCGGAGAAGCTTATTCACTATTCGTGGACCGATTTCTACTACAAGCCAATCGTCGACCTTGGCGAGCAACTTACTAAGATCACGCCTGGTTCGTTCCCTAAGAAAGTGTTCTTCTGTAACAGTGGGGCGGAGGCGAACGAAGCGGCAATGAAGATGGCCCGTTGGCATACGCGTAAACCACTCTTCTTAGCCTATACCGGTGCGTTTCACGGGAGAAGTTTCGGAACAATGGCTCTAACTGCGAGTAAACCGGTTCAGAGAAGGCACTTCTTTCCACTCGTTCCGGAAGTAACACACGTTCCTTATCCTTACTGTTACCGTTGTCCCTTCGGCCTGAAGTATCCCGAGTGTGATATGTGGTGCGTCGACTTCATAGAAGAAGAGGTACTCAAGAAATACCATCCTCCTGAAGACACCGCGGCAATGTTCGTTGAACCAATTCAAGGAGAGGGGGGCTACGTTGTTCCTCCCGACGACTATTTCCAGCGCCTGAAGAAGATTCTAGACAAGTATGATATTCTAATGGCAGATGACGAAATTCAATCTGGAATGGGGCGGACCGGGAAATGGTTCGCTATAGAGCACTGGGGAATAACACCAGACATCTTGACCTGCGCTAAAGCTCTTGGATCGGGCCTCCCAATAGGCGCGGCAATCGCTAAGCAGGAACTCATGGATTGGGAGGGAGGCTCACATGCCAATACCTTTGGAGGTAACCCAGTAGCCTGCGTAGCGGCATTACAGGTAATTGATATCATAAAAGAAGAGAAGCTCATGGAGAACGCGACGCGCCAAGGAGCATACCTAATGAAGAGGCTGAAAGAAATGCAACAAAAGTATCCCATCATGGGTGACGTTCGCGGTAAGGGCCTCATGGTTGCCGTGGAGTTCGTTAAAGACCCGGAAACCAAGGAACCAGCAGGTCAAGAAGTGGAAGACATAACGAACAAATGCTTCAAACGAGGTTTGGCGATAATAACGGCGGGGAAATCGGCGATGCGCTTTGCCCCTCCACTAATAATAACGCATGATCTCATCGACGAAGGGTTAGAAATCTTCGAAGGCGCAGTAAAGGAAGTAGCGGCACAGATTCGGTAGGCTGAATCGTGATGAGGAACAGTTCCTCACGGTTGCGTTGAACGTCGACCTTGCTTAACCGGACGGACGCTATGCGAACAAGGAAGACTCGAAGCAAGTTCCTTCGCTAAGCCGTCCATGGCTAGAGGGTGTATGACACCCCCCTGCCGACTGTCGTACACCCGCCCGCTCCTTCACCCAAGCCAAGATAATGCGCCTGAGCAAGACATCTCTTGCACGGAAAGCGACACCGCTTTTCAACGGGCAAGTGGTGGTTAAGGTTGGACGCAGGGTGGCCCCCACCCTCCACATAAGGGTGGACCACACCCTGGACAAGGGAACCGTAGAGCATTATCGGGCACCCCGCACGATGTATCGATTTATGATGCAGGTTGAGGTTAATTGGAGAAAGCGCCGTTG
>Ga0187864_10000035_pt1 | contig 147149 bp, 120 predicted proteins | sample June2016WEW_11_4_FD_132985 | JGI IMG/M metagenome (GOLD analysis project Ga0187864, IMG submission 132985) | Peatland microbial communities from SPRUCE experiment site at the Marcell Experimental Forest, Minnesota, USA - June2016WEW_11_40 | ecosystem: Environmental > Terrestrial > Soil >... | reverse complement strand
GCGGCATCCGCCGCCCGGTCCAAAGCCCGAAGCGTTTCCACCGCCTGCTCAGCGATCACCCGTTCCCGATCCGATAATTTCGATAAATCCATGTATCCTCCATGCGTGTTACCTGATTTTACTAAATCTACCCGCCTGGCGCGCTACACCCGATAGCCGGTCCAGCGCTAACAGTGGATGCCGAAGATGGTAGAACGTGCCGAAAAAGAAAACGATGTCGAACATCCCGAACCGCTCCGGGGTGAGGTCGTAAACTGATAATTCATGACGCTGGCATCGTTCGTGGTCGTACCCCAAGGCTTCCCGGCAAAGATCGAATGTTCCCCATGCCTTGCGATCCGACGATTTAAGTTCACCGAGGAAATCAGAGAAATCGTCTATCGCCACGGCCTGCACCGCACCACGCTTGATTGCCTCAAACGTCCAGAGGCCATCCCACGCGCCAACGTCGAGCACGCGATTGCCTGTCAGGTCTGCGGGAATTAGGTATGCCTCTTTGGGCGGAAAATCTGCGGCTGGCGTCACGGCACCGGGCAATTCGATTCTGTGATACCAATAGGGAAATTCAGCAATGCGCCGTTTTAGTTCGTCGGGGTCCATTCTGCCATTTTCGACTCCGGACCTCAATCTATCAACTTCAGTAAGTCGGCGATTTCCCAAACCGATTTTGATAGTCCCGCTTCCATCGCCGGCGTGACCCGCAACGTCTGGTGGACGCGGGAGAAGTTGTAGTGCATGAATGACAGGGCAACCATGTGGCAGTGATTCTCGATTTTCTTCGAGAATGCGTTTGTCAGCCGGGTAAAGCGCCGCATGTTCATCCGCATGGTGAGATTCTGCCGCTCAACAAAGCTGGTGGAAATGTGGCGCGTGTCGGGCATCCCGCATACGTCTTTAACCGTCGTACCGATACATTCTGGCAGGCTGTAGCGGGCTTCGCCAGCACGCTCCGGGCCGTAGATTTTGATTAGCTGGGCGTAGTCAACGCCGACCGCGCCGCCGATCGGCATCAGGTGGCCTTGATCGTGGTCGTGATCAGGATCACGTTGACGGAGCTGTCGACGTCGTGAATGCTGATCGTCACCGTGTACGTCTTGGCTGTCGCGTACTTGTGAGTCCCTTCCACGTTCCAGTAACTGCCCAGGTTGGCCGTTGCGCCGGTGAGGATGAACTTGGCAAGCGACGTGCTGCTACCGTCGCCCCAGTTGATCGTGCCAACATATTCGGCGGCGCTGGTGTTGGTCGCGTCGTCGTCGCGGAAAGAGCCGATCAGCAGGTTGGTGAACGTGCTGCCGTGCGCCACGGTCAGGGACTTGCCGGTCGGCAATTCCAGTGGCGCGTCGGCGATCTTAGCGGTGCTCTTGATGAGGACTTTGTCGCCGAAGATGTCCTTTAGCGTGATGGTGACGGTATAGGTGCTATCCTTGTGGTAGACGTGGGTGCCGACGATGTGGAAATGCCCGCCGCCGGTGCTGACCACCGTGCCGACCGTGTTGGCCGTCCCATCGCCCCAGTTGATCATGGCGCTGTAATCGTTGGCGGGATTGGAGGTGTTGACGGCCGTGAAATTGGCAAGGGTCGGGCTGACGGTGCGCCCTTCCAGGCCGTTGAACGTGACTCCGCCGTCGGTGGCGATGTGGGCGGTCACGAGCACGTCAACGCGATCGGTGTCGGTGACGCTTTTGGGCGTGAGCGAATCCTTCTGGATGGTGACCTTCGGCGAATAGTCGCCGGCTGATGCGTAGGAGTTTGACCCCTTGACGATGAACACGCCGCTCGAAAGCGTGATGGCGCCGGTACTGGTATGGCCGTCGCCCCAGGTGATGGTGGCTTTGTAATGACCCAGCGACTCGGGGGCGGCATCAGTAAAGGTGGCGACCTCAATCGTGCCCGTGTTGGCGCCAGGCAAAATGGTGTCGCGTGGCGCCAGAACGGGCGAGGCGACGATGTTCGTGGGCGGCGCGGGCGTGGTGACGGTGGCCGAACCCTCGATGACGACCTGCGAGCCGCCGTCATCGTGGACCGTCACGAGGGTCGTGTAAACGCCCGGCTTGGCGTAGCTATGGCCAGCTTCGACGTCGAACACGCCGGGGGTGGCGGTGGGGACGATGACGCCGGTGCTCTGGGGTGAGCCGTCGCCCCAGTCGATCAGGTCGGTGAAGTCGCTGGTTGTCGCGAAGCTGTTGCCGTCGGTAAATGCGCCGACGATTGTGGTACCCGGCAGCGCGACGCCCGTGCTGCGCGTCAAATGGATCGCCGGTCCGGCGGTCAGCGCGGCGTCGGCGATGACGGCCGACCCTGAGACTATGGTGGCCGCGCCATCAGCATCAGACACCGTGACCGTGTAGGCGTAGGTTCCCTCCTCGACGTAGGTGTGCGCGGCATCGACGGCCCATTCAGCGCCGTTGGGGGAGCCGATGCCGGTGAGGTTGCTGGCGGCCAGGGTTTGTGGCGCCGAGCCGTCGCCCCAGTTTACGACGACGGAGCCGGGGGGGGTGGTGTAATCGGCGACGGTCGCGGCCTGGTTGCCGTCGGTGAAGGCGCCGAGCAGGACGGTGCCCGTCGAACTCCCCTCAAATCCCGTGATCTCGTTGCCGGCCGAGCCGGTCAGCGGGGCGGCGTGCACGAAGTCGGTGGCTGGGGTGCCCGCGCTCGGGCCGGCCGGGCCGATGGTGATCGAGATCGGTACGCCATTGACCGGAGCGGTGTACGTGGCGCCCGCGAAGGCGACCGTATTGGTGACGGTGAAGACGCCGTTTTCGGTGAAGGTGTGGGTGCAGGTGATGGAGTAGACGCTGGGGTCGCTGGCGTTCTGCGTGATCGTGCCGGCGGCGGTGGACGTGTCGCCCCAGTTGATCGACGCCGTGAAATCGCTGGCCGGGAAGCCCCCTGACGGTGGCAAGAGGGGGACGGGCGCTGAGAAGGTGCCGACCACGGCGTTGACCGACTGGGTGTCCTCCACGCTATCGATCGTGGCCAACGGGCCGGGGGAGATCACCGGCGGGCTAACGTCGGTGATGTTGATCTGCGTGTAATTGACCGCATCAACAATGCCGGCGCCGGAAATGGAGATCAGTACTTCGCCGGGAAGAAGGCCCGGCGTGACGGTCGGGGTAATCCCGCCGGCGTTGTAATTCAGCGTGTTGGCGCCGGGGCCGCCGTTCAGGAACAGGACGGTCCCGCCGGCGACGCCCGTGCCGGTGACGTTGGTTGTGGCCGAGCCGGCGCCGTCGTTCAAGGATGTGACGACTCCAGGCGGGGTATTGACGAATGTGATCGTATTGTCGCCGTCGTTGAGCGTGTCGAACGTGAGGCTGAGCAGTCCGGTGGAAGCGGTCGGAACGTTGACCGTGGCGAGGATGCCCGGCCCGGCGACGCCGGGGGTTTCGGGCGGCGTGTTGAACGTCACGAAGTTCTTATTGGCGATATCGGTCGTCTCGAAATTTAGAGGGAAGGAGGGTGTCGGCGTACTGGCGAACTGGATGGTCTGGGTGCCGGCGATCACCGGGCCGTCGGTGGCGCTGAACGACTGGTCGGGAAAGCCAAGGTCATTAAACGTGTAATCGACGGAGGGGGTGGTGTCGGTGATCGGAGTCAAATCCGCGTACGTCAGTTCGGTGGAAATGTTGTCCTGATCGACGAAGGTAATGCTGCCCGAGCCGCGGCCGGTGGCTTTTGGAACGACCGAAGCAAACTGGCCGCTGGGCGGAACGCCGACCAGGTTGAGGACGTTGTCGGAACCGCCGCCGCCGGAATAGATCAGGCCCGGCGTGCTCAAGGTTGGAATGGGGTTGCCGCCCGAGAAATCCACGGTGAAGTCGTCGTTGCCGTTTCCGCCGTTGATCGTCAGCGAGCTGATTTCGCCGTTTGCGTAGGAGATGAGTCCGGGAGCGAGATGGGAGATCGTGCTGACGGATGGGCCGCCGGCGAGCGTGAACGTCTGGTCGTTGGCGTCTGCCGAGTCATCGATCGTGACGTCCGCGGCGCCAGAGGTGTCCTGCAGCGATACCGGCGCAAGAATGCTCTGAACGCCGTCGGCGGTGTTGCCAAGGTTAAAGGTGTCGTGCACTGCTGCGGGGCCGGTCTGGTCGATGGCGATGAGGTCGTTGGTCGACTGAATATTGAACGTGTCGCCGGGTGCAACACCGCCATTGCCGTTTCCGTCAAAGCTCAGGGATGCGCTGGCGAGCGATGAGAGATTCGTGACCGTGACGGTGTTGGTGCCGCTCCCGGCCGTCGTCACTGCCGACCCGTTATTGGCAACGACGTTGACCGGGGCGGCCGAATCGTTGATCGTGTAGGTGCCGCCCGCGGCGTTGGGGGCGAAGGAGACGGTCACATCGTCGTTGCCCGGATCACCCAGGAACGCCAGTTGGTTGGCGGCATTGATCGTCATGCTGGCGCTGAGCAACAGGCGGGATTCGAGTGCTTCGAGGGTGGCCCGCCGCGGGCGCTTTGGGTCGGCGCGCCGCGCCGTGCGATTGAAGAGATTCCTAGCGGCTTCGTGGCCCACGTCATACAGATAATCCAGCACGGTCATTTTCCATTCCCTTCAAAAAACGAGTTGAACCCTCACGGTCCAAGAATAGAAGTCGATCGTTCGCGATCGACCGGGCCGCGGGCGAGCCACTTAGGCGAGGTCAGGAATTCCTCCGGTGAGATGCAACAGCAAAGGCAACCGGTTCGTTCAATTACATTTGCCCGACGTGCCGAAATCCCACTTGTGCAGTTTCCTGAGACTTCCTTGGACAATTTGAATAGCCAAAACCGGACGAGATTGCAATAAAAAAATGCGACCGGTTGCTCGCGTCGCGAAAGGGCCAATCACCTTCGACTGCCCGTGGGCCAGGCAGGGGCATGCACGGCATGCTTCCGTGAATTCAATGACACCCTGCTGCGGCGGGAATTCCTGCGGCGGAAATCAGTTCGAGGAAACACGCATGCTCGTCATCAGGTTTCACAGCGAGTTCCACGCATTCTCAACCGCTCTTGCCCGCGAAGTTGGCCCGACGGCTATCGATGCGAAGCCGCCCAAGCCAACGGTGGGTAGCAAGAAGAAAGTCTGGAAGCCGGAGGATCGGTGTGTCCGAATTCATCGACTTCTGCATCGGCTGCCGCATGGCGCCGCCAGCGGCGCTGGGTGAGCTGATGAAACTGCGGCGATGAATCTCGGTTGCCGCGACGTGAGCAGAAACAAAAACGGCCCCGACCAAATGCTCATTTATTCCACAATAGCCACAAGGGCTTGGAAGAGTTTGTTGAGCCGGTCGTGGGCCACTTAACACATCGGCACTCCCCCGAACGAAGGATAAGAAAAAAATCTTCAAATCCGACGACATTTTTGTCGCCATTTGTTCGAAGCGGGTTAAAATGAGTTTAGAAATGGACGAGCGGCCAAAAGCGTAACTACTACGAATAGCCGACCGTCCAAGAGTGAGAGACACGCCAGCAATTCACGGAGTTGAAAAAGGGCCAACAAACCCTCTCCATGAAGAGCTGGCGTGCCGTTTTTTGGTGGCAGTTCAAGGCGTTGCCCTTTGGTCACCAAGGTTGGCAAATCGATGTGGCCGAATTCATCGAGTTTTGCGTCGGCTGCCGCATCGCACCAGCAACCGGTTACTTTTTAACGCCCCTGATCCTGCTTGCAATTCGGTCAGTCAAGCCATTCAAGAGGGACGACCACCATGCCTGACGAATCACTATTGCTCCTCGCCAAGGAAGTTCGCGGCAAGACGCTGCGGATTTTGGACAATGTCACCGAACAACAAGCGCTCTTCGCGCCGCCGGGCCTGCACAACTCCATCCTCTGGCATGCCGGCCATTCGTTGATCGTTGTCGAACACCTAGGCGTTTCGCCGGCCACGGGCAAGCCGGCCGTTTACCCGAAGGATTGGTTCGACAAGTTCAGTTGGGAGAGTCAGCCGGCCACCGTGAAACAGTGGCCGACCCTCGTCGAAGTCAAAGCCAAGCTGATCGACCAGGCCGATCGTCTGACCGCGGCCATCCAGCATCTAACCGAGCAGCAGCTTTCCCAGACCATCGGCGATCCAACCAAACCGCGCAATCTCCGCTGGTCCATTTTTCACGGCCTGCACGACGAGGCCGGTCATCAGGGCGAGATGTGGCTGCTGAAGAAGCTTCAGACCAAAGCGGGCGGCCAAGGCAGGTGAAGTTCAATCGCATCGTTTTCCATTTTTCTTGGCTCGCGGCCGCCTCAAGCGCGGAGATTTGGAAAGTCCTCTTCCCCTTTTTGCCGCTGTCCAGCCTGACCAGCACCTGCCGTCGGCACGGAGCTTCCAAATGTGTTCACGCAGAGCGGCGTCGGCGAGCGAGAACACCGGCGGCAGCCAAACCGAGCAACCCCAAGGATGCGGGCTCCGGCACATCGGCCATCAAACCGTTGGCGGCCGCGAAGGCATCAACCGCGGCCCAGTCGGCGGCGGGCAACGCCACGTCACTTCCGCTGGCCTGTTTGCCGAGGTTAGCAACCAAGGCGGTGAAGTCGGCGCCGGTCACGGTGCCGGTATAAAAGAAGTCACCCTGATCCCAGCCGGTCACCGGCTTGCCTAAATTGCTGACCAGGATGGTGAAGTCTGTGCCGTTGACGACACCGTCGAGATTCGCATCGCCGTAAAGTGCGTAGGCAACCAGCACGCTGTTGGCGGCGACGATACTGGATTCGGACGCGTCGTTTCCGTCTGCCCACCCGACTCCGTAAGAGCCATTGGCTTGAGAACTGAAGATGGCCCCGGAGGTGATGTATCCAAGGATGGTTGAATCCACAGTCGCTTGATCGGCGGGGTTGCCATAGTTGATGACGATGTGATTGTTCGTCAGGTCGAGCGTGCTTCCGCCGGTAATCGTAAGGGACGAGACGGTTTCGCCGCCGGTGTTCGGAGCCAGTTGTAGGTTGCCACCTGCAAGCGTGACGGCTTGATTGCTGGGCAACGCTCCGTTTGTGCCGACGATCAGTGTGCCGGCGTTGACGATCGTGCCGCCGGTGTAGGTGTTGACGGTGGAGAGTGTGAGCGTGCCGCTTCCCATCTTGGTGAGAGAGCCGGAGCCGGCGATGCTACCGGTGCCGCTGATGGTGTAGTTGCCGGCACTGTTGTTGACGGTCACCGAGCCGGGGCTCACGGTGGTATTCAGTGTGACGGCGTAGTTACCATTGTTGCTGTCGTTGAAGGTGACATTGCTGCCATCGGCGTAGACCGTCGCGGGGGTGCCGTCGTTCCAGTTTTGGTTGCCACCAATATCCCACGTAAGCCCGTCGCCGGTGCCGCCAGCGTTGTTCCAGGTGGGTGGCGGTGACAGTTCGAACACCGTGCCGACGGCGTAGCCGCCGCCGCCGCCGAACATTGTCGTGCCATATAGATTACCGTTGGCGTCCATGACCAGGTCACCCCATGCGGGCTCCCCTCCGTTGGCGCCATTGAACACCGCCAGCACGGTGGGCGCGCCGCCGGTAATGGGCAGCGAGAACACGGTGCCGCCGTCGTCGGTGTCGGGGCCACCGAGTTCTGTGGTGCCGTACAGGGTGCTGCCGGAGAGCAGCAGGCCGGAGGTGGGAGCATTTCCGTCGGTCCCATTGAAGTTCGCCAGCACGGTGGGCGTGCCGCCGGTAATGGGCACCGAGAACACAGTGCCACCCCCATAGCCGTGGTCCAGTAAACCGCCCGAATTGGGCCCGCCTTGATATGTAGTGCCGTAGAGTGTGTTGCCGGAGAGGATCAGACCGGCGTAGGGGACAGTCCCGTTGGCGCCATTGAACGACGCCAGCACGGTCGGTGCACCACCGGCCGCGGGCACCGAGAACACTTCGCCGTAGCCGTTGGCGCCACCGTACTTTGTCGTGCCATACAGGGTGTTGCCGGAGAGGATCACGCCGGTCGCGCCGCCATTGAACGACGCCAGCACGGTGGGCGTACCACCGGTAACGGGCAGCGAGAACACTGTGCCGCCGTTGTTGGCGCCGCCGCCCCCTGTCGTGCCATACAGGGTGTTGCCGGAGAGGGTCAGGCCGCCCATGGGTCCAATCCCGTCGGTGCCATTGAAGGTCGCCAGCACGGTGGGCGTGCCGCCGGTAGTGGGCAGCGAGAACACTACGCCGGGGCTGTAGCCGCCCACGCCGCCGCCGTTCGTCGTGCCATAAAGGGTATTGCCGGAGAGGATCGGAGCGGCGTAGGGGTAAGCCCCGTTGGCGCCATTGAACGACGCCAGCACGGTGGGTGTACCACCGGTAGTGGGCAAGGAGAACACGGTGCCGTAGTTGTTGGCACCGCCGCCCTCGGTCGTGCCATACAGGGTGTTGCCGGAGAGGGTCAGGCCGCCGAAGGGTGAAGTCCCGTCGGTGCCATCGAACGAAGCCAGCGTTTTTAGGGTGTATTGTGCAAAGGCAGGCGAAGCCACCCCTGCGAGCAATGCGATGATTGATGCGACGCTCAAGTTAGATAAAGCGGCGAGCAGCGGAATGGTTTTGCGATTCATGGTTCTCCCGTTCCTTTCGGGGTTGAAAATCGGTCGTATTGCCGAAGACCAGGGCAGGCGCGAAAAACGTCACAACCCAATGGCGACGCTTGAAAATGACATGAAGCAATCGCCCATACGGATTTACCCAAGTATGAATCCTGGCTAAAAACGGGGTGGTGGCTATCGGATATTGTTCGCGTTCCGGCATAGGACGATTCACCTACGCCGCTGCCGCCGGGCAAAGGATGTGAATACGTCCGTAACGGGCATGATCTGTGTTGATGAGGTGCGTGCAGGATCGATGTGGCCGAGTTCATCGAGTTCTGCATCGGCTGCCGTATGGCGCCGCCAGTGGCGCTGGTTGAGCTGATGAAGCTGCGGCGGTGAATTTCGGGTTCTTCTCGCGGCAGGCGAATTTGGCCGACCGGATCAACATCGAGCTTCACGACTCGGTAGTCCTGTTTCAATCCACGCCCCCGCGCGAGGGGCGACCCGCCCAGAGGTGTCCGCTGCGCCGACTACACTTCTTCGATGGTGTCAGGGCCACCTGAGCCGAAAGCGCCGGCGGCACGTGCTGGTCAGGCTGGAGAGTATCGCCGCAGTCCGGCCACCACGCCGCCGTACCCGCTGTACGAACCGTCCGTCCGCGACTTCGCTTGCAGGATTTATCGTGAGCGATCGATCAACCGCGTTCTACTCTAGGGAATGCTGTCGGCCGACCCCATATACTTCATTGCAGTTGGATATCGGGAATTACCGGCGGCACGTCGCTTACTCAACCGGGGACGTCCGGCACGGTAAATGGTAACCGTTGGTAATGGAGGCATTGTTTTGAATGATTGCGACGATCTTACCATGCGAACGGCGTGTCCAAAGGGCTTGACAAAATCCTAAAATCCGTACATTGATCGAACTGGAAATCGGCGTTCTTTGGAGGAGGCTCACGTGGGAATTCCCAGGAAAATGCTCTTACATCGCCCGCCGCTGCGCCACCGTTGCCGCCATCTTCAATTGGCGTTCCTGGCAATCCCCTTCTTCTCCCAAACCCTATCCGCCGACAACATCTGGCAGGGTTCGACCGGCAGTTGGTTTGCCGCCGGCAACTGGAATGGGGGTGTCGCAGGCTCCTCCGCTGTCGCCGACATCAACAACGGCGGCACCGCGCAAATCTCTTCCGGCAACGCCGCCGCCAGTTCCATCAATCTTGGACAATCCTCCGGCCAAAGCGGGTTCGTCGCGATCACCGGCGGCACGCTCACCGTCAGCGTGCAGGAAGTCGCCGGCGCCTCCGGCTCCGGCACCATCACGCAATCCGCCGGAATGAACAATTCCACCAACGCTTTCGTCCTCGGCGCCGGCACGAATTCCAGCGGAACCTACTATCTGTCCGGCACCGGCACGCTCACCGCGTTGGAATATATCGGCGAATTCGGAACCGGCACCATGAACCAGAGCGGCGGAACCAACAACGCCAGCACGATCAATATGGCCTCGGGCGACCTCGGCGCCACGGGCCATTACTACCTGTCCGGCGGAACCCTCAACGCCGGCTCCATTTTCATCGGCTACTCCGGCACCGGCGTCTTTTCCCAAACCGGCGGCCAACTCGCCGCCTCTTCCCTCGACGTTGTCAGCAGCAAATCCAGCCTGAGCATCGCCAACGCCAGTGATACCTCCGGCACCGTCAACAACTACGGCGACCTCTCCCTCGCCGGCGCCGGCCCCAGCACAACCGCCGGCGAGCTCTCCATCACCGGCAATTACGACCAAACCGATGAACTCGACATCGGCATCGGCGGCCCGAGCGCCGGCGCCGACTTCGGATTTCTCAACGCCACCGGCACCGCCTCTCTATTCGGAACCCTCGACGTCACCCTGAGCGACGGCTTCACCCCCTCCTACGGGGAAACCTTCACCATCCTCACCGCCGGAACCCGAACCAGCTCGTTTGCCACTTTGAATCTGACCTACCCCAGCGGCCATTTCAACATCGCCTATACCTCAACAAGCGTCGTTCTCACCGCCATACCCGAGCCGGGTACGTTGGCGCTGATCGCGATTGCAACTCCTCTGGCGCTCCGCCGCCGTACGCGCTAGCCGAGGCGTATTTCGTGAGCGATAGACCTATCCCGATGGCGCGGAATCGCGCCGCTTCCACCGGTCCGGCCACCATTGCTCGATCTGGCTGATGGGTGTCGCCGACATATTCATCAGCAATTGCGTTAGGTATCGCTGCGGATCGATCGCGTGCCTGCGGCATGTGCTGGTCAGGCTCGAAAGGATCGCCGCCGTCCGGCCACCACGCCGTCGTACCCGCTGGACGAACCGTCCGTCCGCGACTTCGCTTGAAGGATTTATCCCGCGTAATCCCCGTTTTGGGTCCAATGTTCGTTTAAGCAATCTGCGTCGGTTCCTCTTTACGGCTTGCGCAAGAATCCCACCGTGGACTGCAGAATACGATGCCGCAACGAACCGGCGTCTTGCTGGGATTGCTGCCGCAAATCCTCCAGGTTCGCCCGGCAGAATGAGCATCCCAGCCGGTTGACGTGAAAATCGACATAGCGTCGCCAGGGCTCATCGAGCGTGCCCAGAACGTAACCGCCGACGGTGCTGCGCTTGGGGCAGCTTGGCCGCTGGTCCTCCCAGGTTTCCGTCAGCAGCGAGTCCATCGCGTCGGGGGAATCCCACGGAAGGGCGGACTTGTGCATGGATTGTTCCACGCGTTCGTGAAGCTGTTTGATCCATCGATGCTTCAGCAATGCGACGTGATTTGCGTCGACGCCCATTTCGGCGGCGATCCGCTGATTCGAGTGCTGGCCGTAAAAGACCATTTCCAGAATTTGCAGGTCCGACAGATCCGTCCGCTCCTTCATTCGTTGAACCAATTCGTCCAGCGCCGCGCCAAGGGCCGCGTGGGCGGCTTGGCGTTGTTCATCGCGGCGCACGTACCAACTTGCCGTGGGATCCGGCGCGGGCAAGTTGGCAGCGCCGCCGCTGGTTTGGTCCGATTGGGGCAATTCGCAGACCTTGATGTGTTTACCCCGATGCGCTTCCGCCAGGCGACGGCGCAGAATCACGAACAGGAACGTCTCGATGCTGGCCTGTTCACGATACTGATCCAATCCCCGCAGAAACAGAAGAAATGTGTCCTGCACCAGGTCCTCGGCATCGATGTTCCTGGGGGCGCGGCGCCGGGCAAAGGCGATGAGGCGGCCCTGATATCGGTCCACCAATTGCGACCACGCTTCGTCGCTTCCGCGGCGAACCTGGTCCATCATGTAACGTTCTGCTTCGGTCCATTGCGTCATGGTCCACCGAGCAAGACCAACAGTGCCACAGCCGTCATCGTCCCGGCAATCAGCTGTAGCCGCAAGGTGAAGTAGCCTCTGGTGATCATGTTGAGCAGGACACACGCGATCCATGCGGATAGCGCGAGCACCGCCGCACCAAATTGCACGGCGGTCATTCGGGCGCTGCTCGCCCGCAGTTCGCCCCGGTAACGGTCAAGAAGCGTGTCCACTTTCGCCGGCGACGCGTCCAGCAACACCGTTTCGGTCCAGATGGTTCCATAGGGTCGGTCAAACCGCTCGGCCAGATCATCGTCGGCAAGCTCGCCGGCCCGCACATCCGCCAGCACGCGCCGGGCGAGCCATTGTTCATCGCCATGCCGTGAACCGAACCGCTCAAGTGCAATGGCATAAACCGCCCGCGCCGCGTCGCTGCGCGCGGATTGTTCGGCTTCCGCTTGCGACAGGCATGGCCGAGCGCAGCGGCCCACGATCCATTGGCCGGGATGTCGGGCGGTAAATGCGGCGAAATCGTCGATCCACGGCTTGGTCGGATGGCTGGCGCCGGAGAGAGACCGCAGCGCCGCCGCGGCATCGGGCGTCGGCCCGGCGGCCGTTGCAAACACCGCATCCTGATCGGCGAGTCGATGACGCAGCGCCACCGCGATCACCAAAACCAACAGGCTGATGAGCATTGCGCGGATGAATAGGGTCTTCCCGCGGTTCATTGCCCGGCGTCCTTGTTGGCGGAGGGCGCCTGTTGAATGATCGGAACGCGTGGAGATCGCCGAGCCGGCCATCCCAGCAAAAATGCGCCCAGCAGGAATACAAACGACGCTTTGACTACCGCGGGGAATTGCACCTGCTGGAAATAAAGATCAACCGTGTCCCCGGGCGTCGCGGCGGGAGTCACATACGCCAGATCCGGCAGCGCCCGACCCAGCGCGATCGCCGCGCCCAGCAGCACCAGGACCCCCAGCACCGTGCGAATCATATGTGCACCTCCGCCATGCCTGCGGGCTACCAAAAGCACCACCATCGACAGCACCGACGTAACCAGACAAGCCGCCGTCGCGCACTCCATCATCAGCCGCGGCCATTGCGGCGTACCGAAGGTCATCGCCAATTCGTGCGGCAGGCGACGATCCAGAACTCCCGACGCAAAGAGTCCCGGCACGTTGGTCGCCACGGACAGCGCCAGCAGAATCGACACCGTGAGAAGGATGGATCCAACAAGACCTACGACGCCCCGCGCCACGGATGAGGCGAATCCTCCCAGCGATGATCCCCCGGACATCATTTCGCCCGCCATGGAAACGTTGGGATTCGACATAAAACCTCCGCGATTCTGCTTGAGAACATGAACGGTCAAGAAGATAGCCCCGGCCAGAAGCAAAAACGCCTCCGGCTTCCTGCCGTGGTTCAGGGCGGCAAAACAGAACGTCCACAGAATGAGAGGGCCGAGCATGGCCAACACGACCGGGAAGCCGGAGAATTGACGGCGCGGCGCTTGGTTTGGCGCCACAGGTGCGGGGGGAATCGGTGGAGCGCCGAATGGCGGCGGCATGGCCGTGGGCGTTGCGTGCGGCGGCGCGGGCGAAACGGCGGGACTCGGACGCATCGGACCGGGCAGCCGCCCCCAGACGCTGCTCAGGCTCACCGCTGCGGACGCGCCCGCCACCGTGGCGATCGCTATCAACGGCTGATTGTTAGCCATCATTCCCGCAAGGACGAGAGCGCAAATCCCCGCCGTGAACAAATGACCCACCGACAGCCGCTCCTTCCGGTCGGGCGATAAACGCTGTTCCCACTGAATCAGCAGCATCGCCCCAAAGCAGGCCAGCAGGGTCGTTGCCAGGCTATTGTGGCCCACCCACCAGGGGAAGCTCAAAATGGCCGCGCCGAATGCCGCCGGAGCGCCCAGGGCGAACCGCTGCACCCAATTGGACTCCGCGCGCAGACTCGATCCGGTGATTCTCCACGCGATATTGACGCCGATCACCGAGCCGGCAATCGCGAAAAAGACGAAGAATGCGTCGAGCGTGCCGTTTCGCCCGGACGCGCCGACGGCGGCGATAAACGCGGCCAAACACGTTGCCAGGATTGCCAGGACAATTCGCGCCGCGGGAGTCAGAGGATCGGTCCCCTTTGGGCCCGCGGCCGCGCGATTGCCGGCCCATCTCTTGCCGGCGATTCGATCACCGACATCTTTAAGGCGATCCCCTACCTGCCCCAGCTTTGCGCTGAGGCGCGCGGCCACGCGCTCCCATTTGTCATCCGGCGCGGCCCCGCGCCCGGGCGGAATGAACGGTCCCGGCGCGCCGCCGACTCTTTGCGCCGCCCGCCCCGCGACCAACGTCAAACTTGCCGGCGAGAATTGCGACACGCTATTGCGCACGTGCTCGGAGCCGAAGACCGCTTCGACCATTTCCTGCACGCCCTGAAACCGGTCGGCCGGGTTCTTCGCCATCGCCTTGCGGATCACCGATTGGAACGGCTCTTCGATTCCGTCCAGGCACACTTCGCTGGTCAGATGCTTCATCAGCACTTCGGCCACGCTCGAACCGAAAAAGGGAACCTGCCCTGTCAGCATCTCGAACAACAGTGCGCCCAAGGCGTAGATGTCGATGGTGCGGTCGTAGCGGCCCTGGCCGATCTCCGGGGCCATATAGTGCAATGTTCCGACGGCCACCGTCTGGCCGCTGTGCCGGGTCATGCTCATCGCCTTGCTCAGGCCGTAATCGCCGATTTTGACATAACCGTTTTCGTAAAAGATGTTGCCGGGCTTGAGGTCGCGATGAACGATGCCGCAATCGTGCAGGTAGGTCAGCCCCTTGCCGATCTCGCGAAGAAAGAATGCCGCTTTTGCGGCGCCCAGCCCGGATGGGGCAGCATCCAGCAAATCGCGCAGCGAAGGCCCCGAGACGTATTCCATGATGACCCACGGCCGTCCATCCGTGCCGTATTTCACGTCGAAGATGGTCACGAGCTGCGGGCTTTTGAGGTTCATGCACTGGCTGATGCCGCGCAGTTCGATCTGCTCGTACGTCATCACCAGCTTGAGCGCCACTTCTCGGCCGCTGTCGCTGACCGCGTAGTAAACTTCTCCGAATCCGCCTCGTCCGGCGGCGCGTTGAATCGTGTATCCTTCCAGCGGCCGATCGCCGTGTTTGTATTGATAAGTCCTGGCCGCCACTTCTTCATCGACTGTCATGGCCTCTGCTCCCTGGAAAGGACGAAACGAAGTGAGCCAATGGAAATATTCGCGCCCGTCGGTAGATTCGCGGCTTTCCCCATGGGTTGGCCGTCGATAACGATCTCCGCGGCGCTTCGACAGGCCAATCCCTCATCGCTGCGCATCAACACCACCGGCGCCGGCAATTCGTCGGCTCGAATGTGGGCGCTGCCGCCGGGACCGATGACGATCTCACGATCCAATAGAATGACCTGCCGAATTGCCGCCGCCGGCAGACGCGCTCCCGAGATGTCAAGCACCGCCGTGCCGCTGGCGGCGCTGGGACGCCGGAAGGTCAGGCGGCAGCGCGTGCCCAGCCCGATCCGGTCTCCGCTGTTCAGCAGCCGGGTTACGCACGGAACTTCATTCACGGTCGCCGGCCGATCGGCGTTCAGGAAATAGTCCTCATCGGACCGCGAAAGGGTGATCGTCGGCGCCGACGCGTCGATCATCAGGGGCAAATCCAACACTCGCGCCGAACTGCGCGGCCCGATGGAGACCGTCGGTCCCGGCAACACCTGATAACTGCCCACGCCATCGACGTGCAGAACCAGAGATTGCATCAGTTGCATCACGGCGGGGGGCGAGGGCGCTTGTGCCCGCGCACGCTGCGCGGTAAGCGCCAGCAGCGAAAGCGGACTGGTCCGGATCGCCGTCTGAACCTCGCCCCATTGCCGGGCTTGTTCGGCAAGTTGGCCAATCCAGCTCGCTCGAGGCCACATGACTTGCAATCGCCGCAGGGATTCCTCGGCTTCCTGCTGCCGTCCGTCGGCGATGGCAACGGATGCCGAACGGCATTGATCCAACGTTGCACGAAGCTGCCGCGTGGCGGTCGTGTCGACCGGCAGACGATCAAGCCTCCCCAGCAGTGCCGCCGCCGCGTCGAGCCGGCCCGATTCCACCTGCGGCGCCGCTTCGGCGGCGACGTGGTCGGCAACCCGGTCGGCAAGCCGCCGCAGCGCCGCATCCTGAGCGCCGTTCTTGCCCGCCGTCGCAACGTGGTCGATCGCCGCTTCCCAATCGCCCGCATCGAACGCTTCCGTCGCTTTTTTCAAACTGGATTCCAGCCCCGCACGGCGGGCAGCCAAATCCTGCTTCAAATCATCCAGTCGAGGATCGGCCAGCGGCGATTCGGCCAGAAGCTGCTGTCCGACCGTGAGCTGGCCCTGGTCCGCGTGCCGCCGGGCAAGCGCCAGCGCTTGCCCGGCTTGCTGATCGACCTTTTCACGGCTGCGCTGCGCCGTGCCAACGGCTTCGCGCAGTTGCACCGCGTCGGGCAGATTGCCGCCAAGCTGAACCGCCTTGCCGGCATCCGTTGCGGCGGCCGTCAAACGTCCCTGCGCCAAATGGCGGCGGCCTCGATCGACCAGCGCTTTCACCAATTCGCCGACCAACTCCTGCCCGCGGCGATGTGCTCGAACATCGGGCTGACGGACCATATCGAACGCCTCGTCCAGCCGACCGTCGGCCAACGCCCACTCGCATTGTTTGAGTCGCAGGATCACCACGGCTTCATTCCTTGACCAGGTTCACCGTCGCTGGGGAACCGATGGACCCATTGCTCCGCGCGGCGAGAAAAGAGATGCGTCGTCCCTCTCGGGGGTGGGCTAGCTCGGCGCGGAGAAATGACTCCAATTCCCGCACCATTTGCCGCCCGCGCCGCAGGTATTCTACCTCGCTGCTGGTCTGTTCGGTAGACGCATCTTTGACGTAAGGTTGCGTTGACATTGCCACTGCTCCCGATGTTCACTTGCCGTTGGCGGCATCCGTGACCGCCACCGGCGGCGCGCCCGACAAATACGCGTCGATCTGGGTGAGCAAATCTTTTTCACTGGTCGCGTCGGCCGGGACCGCGTGCGCGAACTTGGCTTCCTCCGCCAGCATGTGTTCGGAAATCGCCAGTTGCCGGCGCACGTCGCCGACCACTTTTTCCGCCTGGGCGAGCTTGGTGCTGTCCACCTGCACGTCCGTACCCACCGCGGTGGCCTGAATCAGGCGATAGTGCGCCTCCAGCGCATCAATTTCAGACTGGAGCCCGGCTCGCTGATCGCTGGCGATCTGCATCGCCTGATTCGCCGCCGCCAGGGCGCCCTCGCGGTTTTCCAGCAATTGCTGTTTCTGTTGCAACGAGGATTCGCCCTCCTTGTAACTCGCAAACCGCTGGGCCAGTTCCTGGGTCAACTGCGGTCGGCTGTAAGAAAAATCGCCGATCGTGAAAGTGGACTGATTGGTCCCCAGATCGTCTCGAAGGGCCTGCAAGCGGACCTTCTCCGCGGCCAGGGATTGATTCGCCTGCGTGATGTCGCCGCGCAGGGAAGCGATGTCCACTTCCTCCTCGGCGATGAGGCGGATGTTTTTTTGCATCTCCGGCCCTGTTTCGTCGAGCAGATCGCGCGCCCGGCGGATTTGGAATTCGACGGGGATGTTCTCCTTCACCGCCAGAGAGATGGAATGGAAGGAACTGCCGACATAGCTGACGAGGTCGGAGCCAAACAGCGCGCCCCCCAAAACGGCCGCTCCGGCGGTCGCCAGCACACCTAACTTGATTGCTTTCCACAACATGGGATGCTCCTTTCGTAATCAATTGCCGGGGCGACAATCGTCCCGTTAGGGGGGTAGATGCGCTCGGTGGGGATTTATTTCGGGGAATATTCGACCTTTGGTAGTGCCTCACGATGTTGGTAAACATGACCGGCCATCTTGAACATTCGTGTGCCACCTTGCCGACGAATCGGGTAAAATCCCCGCGGCTTTGGCAACATTTTCAGTTTTCATTGTAAATCCATAATTCTTCGGCTTTTCCGGATTGAAATTGAAGAGCTTATGCGAAAGATCAAAAACGTTGCTTTGGCATGGAGGCCCGCGATGTCTAAAACCGCCCGAAGGAGAAAACAAGTGGACATCAAACGAAGTGGTTCTCAGCGTTCCGGCAAAGGACCGGACAATTACTTCACCGGCGCAGTTCGGATTGAACCGCTGTTCGACGCACCGGAGCCGGCGCGTGTCTTTGGCGCCAGGGTCACCTTTGAACCCGGCGCCCGCACCGCGTGGCACACGCATCCGCTTGGTCAGACCCTGATCGTGGCGGCGGGCTGCGGCTGGGCGCAGCGCTGGGGCGGGCCGAGAGAAGAAATCCGGCCAGGCGATGTCATCTGGTTTCCTCCGGGTGAAAAGCATTGGCACGGGGCGACGGCGACGACAGCGATGACGCACATCGCCATTCAGGAGAAGCTCGACGGAAAGGCTGTCGACTGGATGGAGAAGGTCAGCGACGAGCAATACCGGGCCTGATCCCGGCAACTGCAAAGGAGAAACAACAATGCAGAAACGCAAACTCGGAAAGAGCAACTTGGAAGTGTCGGCCCTCGGCCTCGGCTGCATGGGGATGAGCTTTTCCTACGGCCCGCCCAAGGACAAGCAGGAGATGACCTCACTGCTCCATGCGGCCGTCGAACGAGGCATCACGTTCTTCGATACCGCAGAGGTGTACGGCCCGTATCTGAACGAAGAACTGGTGGGCGAAGCCCTTGCGCAAGTCCGCGACAAGCTGGTGATCGCCACCAAGTTCGGGTTCGACCTGAGTGGCAGCGATAAGCGGCCGGGCGCCGCGGGCCTGAACAGTCGGCCGGAGCACATCAAGCAGGCGGTCGAGGGATCGCTCAAGCGGCTCAGGGTCAAGACAATCGACTTGCTTTACCAGCACCGGGTGGACCCGAACGTGCCCATCGAAGAGGTGGCCGGAGCGGTGAAGGAACTGATTCAGGCGGGCAAGGTCAAGCACTTCGGACTTTCCGAAGCGGGTGTGCAGACGATCCGTCGCGCGCACGCCATCCAGCCGCTCACCGCCCTCCAAAGCGAATACTCGCTGTGGACGAGAACCCCCGAGAAGGAAGTGATCCCGACGCTTGAGGAACTCGGAATCGGCTTCGTGCCGTACAGCCCGCTGGGCAAGGGCTTCCTCACGGGCAAGATCGACGAGAACGCGAAATTCGACAGTACCGACTTCCGCAGCACCCTCCCTCGCTTCACGCCGGAGGCGCTCAAAGCGAATCAGGCCCTGATTGATCTGCTCGGCAAGATTGGCCGGCGGAAGAAGGCGACGCCCGCTCAGATCGCACTGGCATGGCTGCTGGCCCAGAAGCCGTGGATTGTGCCGATCCCAGGCACCACGAAGTTGAATCGCCTGGAGGAGAACATTGGAGCAGTCGCAGTCGAACTCACGCCCGACGATCTCCGTGACATCGATAGCGCTGCCACGAAGATTACAGTTCACGGGGCTCGTTACCCGGAAAGGCTGGAGCAAATGACCGGTCGCTGACGCATCTCCTGCCGCAACTCAGGGAACTGGCCGAGAAATAACGGCAGCCGAACGCCAAAGAAAAGATGCCGTTCACATGCCGGACGCCTAATCGGGCGGACGTCGGACACGCGGCCATCAAGACGCGGATTGGCTTTGCGGCTGGCAGAAGCGCTATCGTTGTCGCGTATGTCCGGCAATCTGCTGACACATTGGTGGGCATGATTCAAGGCGATCCATCCAGACCCCTTTCCCCGGACCAGCCTACTCCCGGTCCATTTGAGTACCAGCCTCCTTCGTCCGACATGCCCACGGGCCCGCGGCCGAGATGGGTGTACGTCATTGTCGCAATTTATCTTATGCTGCTGGGCGGATTGCTCACCATGCCTGCATGGGAGAGTTGGCTGTCCGGCGCCCCGGACATGCTGATCCCGCTGGGTCTGTCTGTGTCGGTGCTGGTGATGTCCGGGTTGACGCTCATGATCGTTCCGGTTCGGAGCCTGCATCGCCGGCCGGTGACCCGCCGATCAGTCTGGCTGCCGATCGTCGGCTCGGGCCTGATGGTCGGCGCCCTGTTCTTCGGCGGAAGCTGGGCGTTTAGCGAATTCATGGATGAAACAAACAACATTGGAAATCAGTTGCTGATTGCCGCCGGCATCATCTGGATTCTCTGGTCAGTCGTTTTCATTTGGATCACATTCAACGTCGATCCTGCCGGCATAGGTATGAGGCTGCATCGCTGGCTCATTGCCGGGAGTGTGCTGGAGTTGCTGGTCGCGGTTCCAACGCACGTGGTGGTGCGTCGTCGCAGCGAATGTTGTGCAGGGATAGCCACCGGGCTGGGGATTTGCATCGGCGTGGCGGTCATGTTCGTCGCATTCGGGCCCAGCGTTTTGCTGCTGTACTATCGCCGCCGTAAGCAGATTACCGGGAAGTGACGTCTGGGCACGCCAATTTTCGCGGGTAAAGATATACCACAGGTCGAGTGTAATTTGCCGAAATGCGAGAATGCGGTAGTGGATCACTTTCAGTTTCTCGGGATTTTTTTTCGACCTTCCATAGCCCATAGATGCCCAGCGCGGTTCCAAAGGGTACCGTTGGGGTTCCTGTGGAAAGAACGGCGTCGTCTATTTCAACTGGCGGCTTCTTCAATTGCCTGTCCGACTGGTGGACTACGTCATCGTGCATGAACCGGTGCGTCTTCTTGAGCACATCGGGACTCGGCTAGTTTTTAATAGCCGCGGCCATGTTTTTTGGCTCAGGCCCGCTCAATCCGACTCATTGCCAGAGCGCCGATGAAGACGGCTGCGAGCAGCGCCGGCACGAGTGCGAAAACGAGCGATCGGTAAGCGTCCAAAGCGGTTGGCGGAAATCCCCCCAGCAGCCAACGGAGATGACCGAATACGAATGGGGATGGTCTTCCGACAGCAAACCCGCCGCGTGCGAAGACACCGAATGCGGCGCCGCCTTGAGCGATGATGCCGGCGGCAAAACCGCCGCAAGATATGCCTCCAACGGACAACCCGCCGTTGGCGCTTCCCAGCGACATGGCCAATCCGCCAATGGCGGTGAGCAGGCCCACCGCAATGCCCCCGAGGGGAAATATCCCGATGGTGATTCCGCCGACAGCCACGATCCCGCGCGCGAATCCGCCGATCGCTATCCATCCGACTGCCGTATCGCCAACAGCAATGATGCCGCGGGCGCTCCCGCGTTTCTCGTTTCCGGCCGGTCCCACGGCCAGATCAATGACGGGTAATCCAAAGAGCGTCGCCTTGGATCGAAATCTCTTGCCGACCGGCACAACGAATTCTCTTCGCATCAGCACTTCGACAATTGGCCTGCCGCACTCTGGGCATCTGGCGGAGTCTTCCAAGCCCTTCAACGAATAGCCGCATTTGCCGCAATAAGGGTCCCCCGGCGCGGCCGCAAACGGCGGGGATTTCTCGTCCGGTGAGAGCGGCATCGTCATCAATTCTATAGACTGATCTCCTGTTGCCACAAGATGTGGAGATAAACAATAGGATCTAGGAGTGCAGCGCTCCGCCCGGGTTCGGTGCCATCACATGCGCGCCAGTGCCGCAGGAACGGCGTGCCCGCTGGGACTGGCGACGATTCGGACTACTAGCCGATGATCGATCGCCGCTTGGATGCCGGTGATTGGGGAACGTGATATCTTTGGGATCATGAAATTCAAACGGCCGCCGCTGCGCATTCAGCCCGCCACGCTTTGGGATTATCCTTCGCAAGACTACGGCGAAGAGCAGCAGGGCCGGCCCGGTTACAAGGGAGCGACGCCCAGCTACATCATCTGGAACCTGCTGCAACGGTACACCAAGCCGAATGATCTGGTGATCGACCCGTGCGCCGGGAGCGGGACCACGCTGGATGTGGCCCGCGACCTGAAACGCCGGGCGCTGGGTTACGATCTTAATCCGACGCGGAAGGATATTTTTCGCGTGGATGCCAGGAAGCTGCCGCTGGAGGATGGGAAGGCGGATTTTGTGTTCATCGATCCGCCTTACTCCAACCACATCGATTATTCCGACGATCCGCGCTGCATCGGCAAGCTGGACGCCGCCGGACCGGAATACTACCAGGCGATGGACCAGGTGATTGCGGAGATTCATCGCGTGCTGCGGCCGGGCCGATACATGGGGCTTTACGCCTGCGACTCGTTTGTAAAGGGGAAGGGATTTTTCCCGATCGGCTTTGAGTTGTTCACGCTGCTGCGCAAGCGTTTGGAGCCGGTGGACGTGATCGCGGTGGTTCGGCACAACAAGACGCTGGAAATGGGGAACTACCGGGCGGCGGCCAAGGAGGGGAATTTCTTTTTGAGGGGGTTTAACTATCTGTTCATCATGCGGAAGGCGCTTGCGAAGGGCGAGGGACGCAGTGAACTGCGGAATGTCCGCCGCGCTTATCCCTTCGGGGGTGGATCACGTTCCTCGAAAGAACCTTAGTCGTCGACCCGCATCGGGCCATCTGATACATATGCATGGCTAGCGGCTCGGCAATCCATAAGGATTTCATGTTCGCGTTTCAACCGTTGGAGCATTTCGCCGCCTTCGTCATCGATCGATGTCGCGATTTGCAGGAAAAAGAGATAGTTATCCGCTGTTTGTAAGCCTGGATTTCCGGTCCATTTCCACGCGATCCGGCTGAGGCCTTGAAATTGTTTTACGATACTAATCCATCCGCGCTCGGAATCCTCCCTGCCGGGGCCGTCATGCTGATCTGTCACACCAAATAGGATGGACCGCACCTCATCTACGCCTTGAATTTCTCTGCTCGCCCGTTGTAAATCGCAAAGTTCAAACGGGTCAGCCATGACCAGCAGAGGTTTGTTCAAATTAGTGAGCAGCGCGCGGAGGCTGTTTGCGGCGTTACCGTCTCCGGCGTACGAAATGGGGCGACTATCCAGGTCCTCCGCTCGGCCCCGCATGCGTGCGACCGCAGCAAGGCGATTCGCTGTTGTTTTACATTTCTCGAATGCAATGTATTTGCATCCCGACGGCATACGGGTCAGCGCCTGGTCTCCTGACGCGCTATAGTATGTCGTCCGATCTGATCCAGGCGAACCAAACCGGCGTTGATGTCGGCCCAGAACGGATTCCTCCGGCAGTCCAAGGCAAAACCGGTCGTTCGGAACGCGATACATACCACCACCGGAATGGGTCTCGACGATGGTTCGCAGCTTCTCGCCCAACAAGTCAATGAACCTCAACCACGCGATGTGCTTGGGCCCATCTCCGGCGTTGGCCGCGTTGCCGTTTTGTTTATTGTCGTCATTGAATAATGTCTCATCCATGCACATTGTGTCACCCCGCTTTCCGCACGCCGCAACTGTCGGTTGCGCGCCTGCTCGGCGGCGTTCATTGGCCGAGCCTTGTCCGCGATGACTTCTCGATCGAATTCCTTCGTGGCCTGGCGCAATTCCGCTGTGTCATTTCCTGAAACCGCTTTTGCCTGCGTTTCTTCATGTTGTCATCTTACAGTCCGCCGCGGAGCGGGCGGAGGAGTTTGAGCCGTCCCTCTTGAGGCCTGAGCAAGAAGCAAAACCGCTCGAGATGAAAGCCGCGGATGGGCGCCTGCGGGTCGGGGAATCCCGCTGGGACAGGCCAATCCGGAGGAAGCAACTCGCCGGTGGAAATCGCGCGGCCCTGCCGGAGATCGCCGACGTCCTGATCGGTCAGGAGCCGAATGGAGGCCCAGGGAAGCAGGTCGCGGCCGTGGAGTTCAACAGATCGATCGGGGCCGGGATCAGTCCAGGGTCCGATGGTGGTGCGATGCAATGCGGTGAGATGCGCTCCGCAGCCGATGAGCCGGCCGAGATCGCGGGCCAGGGCGCGGACGTAATATCCGCCGCGCACCGACACTCGCAGTTGACTGGCGCGCGGGAGGTCGTGACTGAGCCAGCGGGCCTCGTGTAGATAGACTTGCGAGGGGGGCAAATTGACTGTTTCGCCGCGATGGGCTTTGAGGTAGGCGCGCTCACCGTCGATTCGTTTGGCGCTGGTGGGCGGAGGCGTTTGATCGTGCCAGCCGATGAAACTCGTCAAGGCTTCGTCGAGTTGTCGCGGGTGAAGGGCCGAAGTGTCGCCGGTGAATGTGACGCGACCTTGGGGGTCGCCGGTGTCGGTCTCAACGCCCCACCGCACGGTGGCATGGTAAATCTTGGGGACGGCGTGCAGGTGATCGAACAGCCGCGTGGCGGGCTCCACGAGAATGAGCAGCAGACCGCTGGCGAAAGGGTCGAGCGTTCCGCCATGACAAATCTTTGGGTTCCTCTTTCCGTCCTGAAGCTGGGTGGACTTGAGGCACGCCTGCACGAGCGAAAAGCTCGTGGGTCCTTCGGGTTTGTGAAGAAGGTGAATACCGGGGCTCATCGCCCGCTAGAATACAAAGCAAAGCGGGTGGGAAGAAAGGCTATGGAACTGCCGCTGGGATATTTCAAGTCGGACCTGGATCTTCTGACCTCGGGTTGTCCGAGTTCGTCGTTCCTTTTCTCAATGGCATCGACGCCAGGACCAGCAACTCCGCGCAGACGAACAGCGTGATGATCAGGACGTTCATGCTCCACATGGGCAGGCGCCGGTGGACCTCGGCAACGCTCAGAGCGCGCTGAACGGCAAGCCAGTCGTGGAAACGCCAGTTCAACATCGCCGTCGTGAATGCAAAGAGGATCAGGATGTAAATGAGAGTAAGGCGGGTGGCGGAGATGGCTGAACGACCGCGGAAGAGATACGTTGCCAGGACTGTAAGGGCCACTATCGCGAGGAGGGTGATCGCGACGGAAAGGGTGTCTCCGGCCGGCCACGCCAGGCCAATCATCCAGCCCAACGATCCGACCGTCATGCCGAGGATCATCCAGAATGGCATCTTCACTTGCGAACACGAAGGCGGCGAAGCAGATTCGAGAGCGTCGCCGCGGAGAACGCTCAATCGCCGACGCACCCAAACCGTGAGAGCAACAATTCCCAACGTGTACAGCAGAAATGCCGCCGACAAAACCAGGTCCATCGACGAAGCGCCGAGGTGAAAGTGGTGACAGATATTCGGAGTCTCGTTGAAACCAACGATTCCGACAGCAATCACCAACGCCAGGACGATTCCAAATCGGATGATCAGACGTCTTTCGGGCAGCGTTTTCGCGCCGCGGAGGCCGGCGCGGAACCCTTGAAGTCCCGCAGCCACAGCGACAAACGGTCCAAGCAAGGTTGAGAGCGTCCCCAGCGCGCTGCCGCCCGTGGCGGCGGAGCCCTTGGCCACAGCGCCCAGAGCCATCGCCTTGGCCGTTTGCGGCACGATCGCCGGCAACGCCATTACCACCGCCAGCGCGAAAGCCGGGCTCGGCGAAGAGCGTTCGAGATTGCGTTCCAGCGTGCCGGCGACCTGCTCGCGAAGCATCTGGCGTCCCCGCGTCAATCGTTGCCGCACGGCGGTCTCGGTCGTCTCCATCGCCTCGGCCACGCTGGCGCTGGATTGACCTTGGCGGTAATAGAGCACCATCGTTTCGCGGTATGGCTGAGGCAGTTCAGACAGAATTCGCCAGAGCAAGTCGCGCTCTTCCGAGGTCAGGGCTTCTTGCGCGGGCGAGGCAATGGCGCGCGGGACTTGTACTTCGTGGAGATGGGATAGGCGGTCCTTTTCGCGGGCCGCGCCACGCAGATGATCCAGCGCGTGCCGCCGTGCCGTCTGATAGAGCCAGGGCGCCACTTTTCCCGGCTCGCGTAAGGCCGAAAGACTTTTCCATGCGGAAATGAATGTTTCCTGGGCAAGGTCTTCACTGCGATGCAGATCACCGCAGTAGGCATAGATCATGCCGCTGACCATGCCCTGATAGCGACGCACGAGGCGCCCAAAAGCTTCCCGATCGCCGCCGCGGCTGGCGGCAACGAGCTGCGCATCGGTGAATGGTTCGTTTTCCAGGGCTGCGGCGGTCATGGCGATCCCTTCGTTGGAATACTCACAACCAGGACGCTGCCGATGCCTGACGTGTGACAGAATATCGTGCCGTGGTGGGTTCCGTTAGGGCGACCATGGTTCACTTTTGGCCCGCCGCTGCGCCCTTTAGGTACTCGCTACGGAAGGTGAATTCGGTGCCGCCGGTCACTTGCAACGCCTGGGTCGCTGGCGTCTTGTATTTGCTTGATCCCTTCTCGTCGCATTTGACGATCATCCCGGCGGCGAGATCGATCAGATTCGTCGTTGAGTAAACCATGTCTTCCTCCACGTTGCCGTCCTCGTGAAGAACGACGGCCACCGAATTGGAAACCTGGGCCATCTGCTTTCCATCGATCGTCTTGACCCAATCCAGGCGGCATTGGGATAACAGTTGATCCTTCGGGCCGAGCGGTAAATGCCTGACGAGCTTGGCGCTGTTGTCCCAGATATCTCCCACCGCAACGGGCTTGTCGGGGTAGAAATCCGCGTCCGGGGTGAGAAAGTTGTTGAGCATGCTGACGTCATCGCCGCTGGCGGCGCCTTGAAAATCATTGGTGAAGGATTCATCCGGATGCCGCGTCAGGGTGATCGTCTTGCCGGCAAATGGACACGATGTTTTTGTTTCCTGTCCGGCATCATTGGCCGTGTCAAAACTTTCCGGATCGACGTAGGCCAGCGCCCGCGTGTCCGAACCGTCCTTTACGGCCTGAACGGTCAGGGTCACCTTCCATGACTGCCCGGAATCCGTATCCGTAACGGTCTGATTGCCGTTGATCGTCGAGGTGGACTTGACTTTGCAGTCATACGTAATGGCGAATGGCGCCTTCTGACCGGCGTGCAGGTTTTCGTGAAGGGTGTACTTATCATCGGCCATCGCCGATCCGCAGATCGCCACGGTGATGAACAGGCCGAGAATTGCTCGCCTTGGCATTGGGAAATCTCCCTCGTTCATTCGTTATCAGATACGATTCACATTCTGGCGCGGCGTCGGCGCGGTCTGTCCTTGGCTGTATTCTACTCTGTCGGGGCAATCTGGCGAACTTGTCGCAGCCCACGTTTGCTTCTATGATCCGCCATGTTCGCGACGACGGCGCGGCCGTCTGTTTTTTGCAGTGCGAGTACGCCCCAATGAGACTCGCGAGTCTATTCACTATTGGCTTGCTGATGTTCATTACCGAACGCCTCATGGCCGAGCAGTCCGCCCCATCGACGCAACCCACGCCCGAGGTCTGTCGTCGTTTGGCCGCTGACGTTGAATCGAATCTCCAGCGAGAAATTCTGGACAAATGGTTCCCGGCCGCGTTCGACGAGCACGGCGGATTTTTTCAGGATTACGGTGACGACTGGTCGCCCGTGGCCGGCGAATCCAAGGGCATCGTGTACGAATCCCGCTTGACCTGGACCGCGGCCGAGGCGGCGACGCGTTTCCCGGCAAAGGCGGGAATGTACCTCGGGCAGACGCGGCACGGCCTGGCGTTCCTTGCCGAGAAGATGTGGGACCACCACAACGGCGGATTTTTCTGGGCGGTTGACGATGATGGGAATCCCGTCGGCGCGCTGGGCGCTCGAAAACAGGGCTACGGCAACGCGTTCGGCATCTTCGGGGCAGCCGTCAGCTATAAAGTCACGCACGATGCGGCCGCACTTGATTTGGCGAAGAAGGCATTTCACTGGTACGACGAACACGGGCACGATGCAAAGAACGGCGGGTATTTGGAAGTGGTTCTGGACGATCCCGCGTCGGCAGATCAGCTTGGCGATGCTGACGCCGACCCAATCGGGGCCGGCGCTCACCAGAAGTCCATGAATACCAGCATTCACGTGCTGGAAGCGCTGACGGCGCTGTATGGGGTCTGGCCTGATCCAACCGTGCGAGCGCGGCTCCAGGAAATGTTCGAGATTGTGGGCGACAGAATTTATGCCGATCCCGGACACCTGGTTCTGTTTTTCAGCGCCGATTGGAAGCCGCGCCCAACCGAGGATTCCTATGGTCATGATGTAGAGACGGCCTATCTGCTGACCGAGGCCGCGGCCGCGCTGGGCATCCCGGATGATCCGACAACCTGGCTGAAGGCTCGGCGGCTGGTGGACCATGCGTTGCAATACGGTGTCGATCACCTGCGCGGCGGTCTTTACAACTCAGGCGGAGTAGCCGGCGGAGACTACGCGGATCTGAGGGAATGGTGGGCGGAGGCGGAGTGGCTGAATGCGTTGCTTTTGATGCACGAGCGCTACGGGCGGGAGACTCCGCAATACTGGAATGCATTTCTACAGCAATGGAGCTGGATCAACCAATACGGAATCGACAAGGTCCACGGCGGTTGGTATCCGCGGGTCAATAACGACGGAAGTCCGGGGCCTTATGCCAAAAGCGACGCCTGGACCGACTGTTACCATCAGGCGCGGGCGATGCTCAATGTCTCGGCCAGACTCCGCAGCCTCGCCGACGCGAAATAATCCGCCGCATCTTTCGCCGGTTCAGAGCCGACCACTGTTGCAGATCCATTTTCAGGAATGCCATGAATCCTTATGGACATTTCGACGACGAGAACCGTGAATACGTCATCACACGCCCGGACACACCGCTGCCCTGGATCAACTACCTGGGCTGCGAGGATTTCTTTGGGATCATTTCCAATACCGCCGGCGGATACTCTTTTTATCGCGACGCAAAACTCCGGCGTCTGACGCGATATCGCTACAACAATGTGCCGCTGGACTCCAACGGCCGTTACCTTTACCTCCGCGACGGCGACGACATCTGGAGCCCGACGTGGAAGCCCATCCGCCGGGCGCTCGACCGTTACGAATGCCGCCACGGCCTTTCTTACACCCAGATCATCGGCCAAAGGAACGGGATCGCCGTCACCACTCGCCATTTCGTGCCGCTGGGCCGGACCTGCGAGATTTGGGATGTGCGCGTGCGCAACGTTTCGGCGCATCCCAAGCGCGTGCAGCTCTGGGGCTTCATCGAATGGTGCCTCTGGGATGCCCTGGACGATGCCAGCAACTTCCAGCGCAACTATTCCACCGGCCAGGTCGAAGTCGAGCCGCAGGTCATCTACCACGTGACGGAATATCGGGAGCGGCGAAATCACTTCGCGTATTTTTCCTCGTCCGTCCCAACCATGGGGTTCGATACCTCCCGCGATGCTTTTGTCGGCGTGCATGAGGGGCTGGAGGCCCCCCGCGCCGTCGTGGCGGGCAAATGCAGCAACAGCATCGCCTACGGCTGGCAACCGGTCGGCGTGCATCAGATCGACCTGGAATTGTCACCGGGCGAGGAAAAGCGGCTGCATTTTCTGATCGGTTACGCGGAAAATCCGCAGGACCAGAAATTCACCCCCGGGGCCGTGCGCAAAGGCCAGTCGGTCGCCAATAAAGCGCCGAGTCAGTTGGTGCTCACAGAGCTGGCGAATTCATCGGCCGTCGATGGAGCGTTTGCCCAGCTCAAGGATTACTGGGCCGATTTGCTTTCGAACTACACGGCTGAGGTTCCCGATCCGCACGTTTCGCGGATGGTCAACATCTGGAATCAGTACCAGTGCATGACCACGCTGAACCTGTCGCGGTCGGCTTCGGGGTTTGAATCGGGCATCGGGCGCGGAATGGGATATCGCGATTCCAATCAGGATTTGCTCGGGGTGGTGCATCTTCAGCCGCGGCGATCGCGGCAGCGTCTCATCGATCTCGCCGGCACGCAGCTTTCCGACGGCACGTGCTATCACCAGTATCAGCCGCTGACGAAGAAGGGGAACGCGGACATCGGCGGCGGGTTCAACGATGATCCGCTCTGGCTGCCGCTGTCGGTTTACGCCTACCTTGCGGAGACCGGCGACAACACCATCCTCGCCGAGCGCTGCCCCTACGCCGACAAGCCCGACGCCGCTTCGACGCTCATGGACCACCTGGAGCTGTCGATGAATTACACGCTGCGCAACCGCGGCCCGCACGGCCTGCCGCTGATCGGACATGCGGATTGGAACGACTGCCTGAATCTCAATTGTTTTTCCACGACGCCGGGCGAATCGTTCCAGTGCGCCGGCGACATCGCCGGCAGCGTCGCGGAGTCGGTCATGATCGCCGGCCTGTTCTGCGCCGCCTGCGATCGGATGGCCGCCATCTATCGCCTGCTCGGCCAGGAGGCCAAGGCCGCCGACATTCTCGCCCGCAAGATGGAGATGCAAAAGGCCATCGAAGCGCACGGCTGGGACGGGCAGTGGTTCCTCCGCGCTTATGATGCTCACGGGCAAAAAGTCGGGTCCAGGGAATCGGAAGAAGGCCGGATCTTCATCGAAAGCCAGGGCTGGTGCGTTCTCGGCGGCGTTGGTTCCAAGGACGGCAAGGCCCGCACGGCGCTGGATTCAGTCAAAAAGCATTTGGCCACGCCCAACGGCATCGTCCTCCAACAACCGGCGTATTCCACATATCACGTGGAGCTTGGCGAAGTAACCAGCTACCCGCCGGGATACAAGGAAAACGCCGGGATTTTCACGCACAACAACACGTGGATTCAGTGTGCCGAGGCGCTGCTGGGCGACGGCGCGCAGGCCATGGAATATTTCCTGTCCATCTGCCCGTCAAAAAAGGAGGAGCAGATCGAAACCTATCGCTGCGAGCCGTACGTCTACAGCCAGATGACCGCCGGTCCGGACGCTCCGACGCCGGGCGAGGCGAAGAATTCGTGGCTCACAGGCACCGCGGCGTGGAGCTTCGTCGCGATCTCGCAGTACATTCTGGGGATCACCCCAAGCCCCGCCGGTTTGGTGGTGAACCCGTGCATTCCGCCCAGTTGGAAGGGATTTGCGATCTCCCGAAAATTCCGCGGCAAAACTTACCACATCGACGTGCGCAATCCGCGTGGGGTGTGCAAGGGCGTTCATCGAATGGCCGTTGACGGCCAAACGATCGAGGGCAATACGATTCCCCTGCATCTCGGCGGCGAGCGGGTGAGCGTGCGGGTGGTGCTGGAAGGATGACTTTGCGGAGCCGCACCCGTGTCGGCCCGGTCTTCACCGGGCCGACACGGGAGCGGCTCTGTTTGGGCTAAAACTCAATCATCGCCTTCATCAACCCCGAATCGGGGGCGAGCCATTTCGGAAACTCTTCGAGCAACCGATCCACCCCGGCCCGATGGGTAATCCACGGCCTTGCATCGATCTCGCCCCGCTCCATCATCCCGATGATCCGCTCAAAATCGCGCGGGCGAGAATTCCGCGTCGCCATCAGCGTCAGTTCCCGCCGGTGAAAATTCGGATCGTTGAACGTCACGTCCCCCTGAAACAACCCGACGAATACGATCCTTCCGCCATGCGCTGTTAAATCGAAACATCGGGCCATCGACTTCGGATTCCCTGTCGCGTCGATGACGCAGGTCGGCAAATCATCCGCGGCGAATTCCTTCAGGGCGGCGTCGGCGAGGGTCGTCGCCACTCCCATTTTCTTCCGGCAAAACTCCAGCCGCGATGCGCTGATGTCCATCACCATCACCCTGCCCCCCGCCGCCGTCGCGAATGGAATCACCGACAAACCGATCGGCCCGGCTCCGATGATCAGCACCCGTTCGCCCAGGGTGATCCCCGCACGATCGGCGGCATGACAACCAATGCTCAGCGGCTCCACCAGCGCCAGCTCGTCGGGCGACAGCTTTTCCGAGCGGTGCAGCTTGGCCGTCGGCACCAGCAGCCGCTGGCGCATCCCCCCGTCCACGTGCACGCCCATCACCTTCAGATTGACGCAACAATTCGGCTTTGATGCCCGGCAAGCAATGCACCGGCCGCAATTCAAATACGGTTCAACCGCGCACCGATCGCCCGGCTTGGGACCAGCCGCCGCATCGTTCACGCGCTCGACGACAACGCCCAGCTCATGGCCGAGAATTCGCGGGTAGGAAAAAAACGGCTGATCCCCCCGATAGGCATGCCAATCCGTCCCGCAAATGCCGACGCGATTCACCCGCACCAGCGCGTATCCCGCGGGCACATCGGCCGGCGACTCCGTTTCCGCCGCCCGAAGCTCGCCCGGCTTGTCCAGCACGATCGTCTTCATCATTCGTCACTTCAGCCCATACGCCGTGACCGCGTTCAATCCAAGGAACTGCTCCTGCTCGGGGCCGGCTAACCCGGCGGCCCATTGCCGCTGGATTTCCCACCATCGCTTGTACCCGCAGGCCAGGAGACACACCGGCCAATCCGACGCCGCGATCAATCGGCCGGCTCCGAAGGCTTCGAGGACGATGTCGAAATACTCCCGGAGCCCCCCTTCCGTCCAGGCCTGCCAATCCGCCTCCGTCACCATGCCGGACACCTTGCAATAGACGTTGGTCCGCCGGGAAATCTCCTTGATGTATTTCGCCCACGGCTCGAGTTCGGCCGCCTTGATGCTCGGCTTGGCAATGTGATCGAGGACGAAAACCTGCTCGGGATGGCGATCCACCAGTCGCAGCGCCGTGGGCAATTGACGGGCGAAGATCAGAATATCGTAGGCCAAACCGAATTCCTTCAGCAGCGAAAGGCCGCGATTGAAATCCTCCCGAAGCATGTATTGATCGTCGGATTCCCCTTGCAGGACATGGCGAATTCCGCGCAACTTTGGATCGGCCGCCACCGCTTCCAGGTCGCTTTTGACGCGATCCGAAATCAGCGGGACCCACCCCACCACCCCGCGGATGAATGGGTTCTCGCTCGCCAGCCCCAGCAGGCAGTGGGTTTCCTCCAGACTCTGCCGCGCCTCGACGGATATAACCCCGTCCACCCCGGCGGGCTGGAGCAAAGGACGCAAATCCTCCGGCAGGAAATCGCGCCGGATGGCCGACATGGATTCCTCGATCCAGCCGTACTCGGCCGAGCTGTATTTCCAGAAATGTTGATGGGAATCGATGACCATATCGAGCATCCGTGCAAACGCCGCCGGTTCAAGCTTGGCGTCAGTTGTTCTCCCCCCGCCCCGACGGCCAGGTCACATTATGGACCGGTTTAAGAATCGCCAGGACCTCGGCCAACAACGCCTGGTCAATCGGCTCCTCGGCCCAGGCGATGTTCCGTTCCATGTTCTTCGGATTGGCCGATCCCACCAGGGTCGTGGCGATATCCGGATTCGTGAGCGAATACTGCACCGCCAATTTTTCGACGCTGGCGCCCCGGACCCGGCAATGGACCGCCGCCCTGGCGCACATCTCCTTCACCTCTTCCGGCGCCGGATGCCAGACCGGCGCGCCTCGATTGCTCAAAAGACCCATCCCCAGCGGTGACGCATTGATGATTCCAACGCGGTGCTTCGTGAAAACCGGAATCATATCGGCCAATGCCGTGTCGTTCAGTTCAAAGTGGCAATAGCTCAGGATCGCATCGATGGGCGTCGCTTCGACGACCGTGCGCAGCGCGGCCAGCGGCAAACCCGTCACCCCCACGAACCGGACCTTCCCGGCTTTTTGCAGCTTCCGAAGCGCGGGAATGGTTTCTCCGATCACCTCTTCGAGGCTCCCAAACTCGATGTCGTGCGCCTGAATCAAATCGACGTGCTCGACGCCCATTCTCTTCAGGCTCTCCTCCACGCTCGCCGTCACGCGCGAGGCGGAAAAATCAAAATCCTTCATCTCCTGACCATACCGCCCGACCTTCGTGGCCAGGATGTATTTCTCGCGCCCGATGGTTTTCAGCGCCTTTCCGAGGACCGTCTCCGCCTGGGTCAACCCATAGAACGGCGAAACATCGATGAAATTGATCCCGCGCTCAACCGAGATGTGAACCGCGCGGATGGATTGGGCCTCATCCACTTCGCGAAACACACCGCCCAATGACGATGCGCCAAAGCTCAGCGTCGAAACCTTCAGTCCCGTATGACCCAGAACGCGGTACCGCATGGAGCAGAATCATAACCGCATTTGCCTTTCATGCCCCACTCTGCGCGCACCCCTGCCCAGCATGACCGGGAACGCCGCGGCCTTCCGCGATTTCGCCGTCGCCGCTTAGCGATGCGGACGCTTGAACAGAGCGTTAATTTTGGAATACGACGTGTGATCGGGCCGGTATATCTTTTCGATGGTGGCGTTAACCGCCTCCCAGCCTTCGGCGCCTTGGGCATCGAGGGCTCGGTTGACATCGCCGATGTCCGGCCCGACGCCTTCGTTCACCCAGCGGTATTCCCACTGGACGTGATCGTAGGGATCCGCCTGGACAAAAGAATGCCCACCCCATCCCGCCAGCCCTATTGCCGCAGCCCCGGCTGCGATATACATCCAACGCTTCATGTGGACCTCCTTCAAAGGATGTGTGACCGATTGGTAGATTCACTCAAGGGAATATCGAAGTCAAGCCTGGTTTTCCGCGAGGTAATTCAGATTTCGATCAACAGCGCCAAATCAAATGCAATCGCGGAGACACTGAGACAGACGCGGAGGAATTCAATGTCGTCTTCTCTGCGTCCTCCTCCGCATCCGGGCGGTCCAATATGGCTTTCCCCCAGGACGCGTTAAGCCGCCACGCTCCCCTTCGCGTCCGGGCCGACCTCACCCGCTTCCTTCGCCAGGATTGCCGCCAACTCCGCGATCGCCTTGTCATCGGCATCGGCCTTCGCCTGAAGTTGCGTAACCTTGCGCTTCAGTTGTGCCAATTCTCCGCGCAATGCTTCGATCTCGTGAGCTTGCTTCTTGAGAGTCTCCTTCTGCCGCAAAAGCAGGGACTTGACGCCGGCGACAACCTCGTGATTCCTGGCAATGGCAGGTTCCGCGCCGGCCTCCGTGTCGCGAACGATGCTCATCTCTTTCACCGGCTTGGCCGGCGAACGCGTGCTGAAAATCGGCGTCGCGGCGGAGCCGTTTCCTGACGCCGCCAATGGAACACGCTTCGTCTGGGCTTCCGAATTCGTTTGGGTCAGCCTCTCGAGAATTCTCGCCTGATCGCTCGGCGAATTAACCGCTTCGTCCTTCGGCAACGCGTTCGCGGCGGGCTCGGACTCCGACGCATGCGCCGTCGGCACAGCCGTTGCCGGCGCAGGCTTCTTTTCTGTTTCAGTGTCTGAATTGACCAGCCTGTCAAGGATGCGCGTTTGATCGCTCGGCGGATTCTCGGACACCTGCCGTGTACTGGCCAGCTCCTCCAGAAACGTCGCCAGCGCCTCGGACTGGGCGTCCGACGGCGGGGTTGCCGTCGAAGCCGTTGCAGGGACGGACGTTGACGGCGCCGCCGTTGACGGCGCTGCCGTTGATGGGGCAGCCTTCCTTTCCTTTTCGGCGTCCGATTTAGCCGACCCGCCGAGATGGCGCGTCTGATCGCTCGGTGGTTTGACCGGCTCCGGTTTTGGAGCCGCCGCGGCTGTTGCCGGCGCTGTCGGTGCGTGTGGGGTCTTCGCGACCGCATCTGCCGCGGTTGGCGGCGCGGCCTTTTTTCCCAATTCCGCGTCTGATTTGATCAGCCTGCCTTGGACGCGCGCCTGATCGCTCAGCGGCGGAAGCGGCTGCTCCTTCGGAAGGGGCGGAAATTCCTTGGTCAGCAATTCATCGAACGTCGCGCCGATCACATACTGCGTCCCACCCATGCCCCCCTGCTCGCAGCGCACCGCGGTGCATCGAATTTTCACCGGCCGATCGCGAGAGCCTTTGAATTCAATGACGAACGATGTCCCCTGCTTGATCGCCTCTTCATGCAATACGCCGATCCCCGTGAGCGAAATGTCCCGCACCATCACCACGGTGGGCGGGCCTTCCACGCCCTTGCGCATCGGCTGGATGGTGGCGCGGAATCCAAAGGGCATGCGCCGATGCTTGCGACGATCGGAGCCGTCCGCTTCCACCGGCGGAAGCGGGCTGGTTCCCGTGATCTCTTCGTAGGCCTCTAACGACAATTCCACGAGTATTGCTCCTTACACAACACTGCCATACCTCATATCTGATACATCGCCCGCAAAGCCAACTCTCCCGTGTGTTTCGGCGACTTTTGCCAATTCCACGATCGCGCGGATATGACGAATATGCCGGTCATGAGGCTCGGGAGGGGAAACGGACACCAAACCCGCGGATGGCCGATCGTGGGCTTCTTAGGGATTTGAAGGCGCAGAGGCCGCATCAAAGCGCCACAACGCCGCGCCGTGGGCGCCGTGCGCCAGAATATAACGGAAGCTGTTCAACTGGTGCTGCCGATCTTTGATCGGCTCGGCCCTGCCCCCTTTGGCCCACAAACCGCCGGCGTCTTCGCGCAGGCCGTCTTGCCGCAGCAGATGGGATACGTGCTTCTTCGCCAGTCCCACCCAATGACTCGGCTGATGATCGCTAAACCGCCCGAGCAAATGAAGATGTTTTTCATCAACCGATGCAATCAGAACTTCGATCCCATTGCGCCGCAGCCTATCAGCGATGGCATCGACAACGAATTTCCGCATCTCCCGCTCGATGTGCACCGGCTCGCGCTGCATCAATGACTTGGAATACGCGAACAGCCGATCATATTTCCCCGCCGGCGGCGGATTCTTGTAATCGCCCTCGACATGGTCGCGATGGTGTCGCGCCCGCCATCCGCGCGGGTCGCCGTGCAACCACGAGCCATAAACGTGAGCGGTCACATGATACCAATTGTTCCACGCCCTGGTCATTTGCGGAAGTGTCGTACCACAGGCGGCGCCAATCAAGGGAAAAAGCCCACGGAAGGCCTTGGCGTGGGCTTGGTCGGGGAAGTGCTCCGTACAAATAATTCGATGAAACAATCTCGCCGATCTGAGGCAATATGGATGCCCTGTGCGCAAGCCGCGCGGGTCGCCGGGGAGCCAGGTGCCGTACGTGTGGCCCATCAGGTGGTACCAGTTGTTCCAGGGTTGTTGAAGATTCGGGGAATGGTCTGACACTCCGGTGGGATTCTTACGCTGTAAATTCAGAGTCGTCCTGGTTTCATTTTCGGTTTCATTTTCCCCGTCATCCAAAAAACGCAATCACAATGCCCGCAGCAAGGTTCACCATAAAGCCCAACACAATTGCAACCATCCAGATTTCACGCCTCTTCTCGATTCGACTCAGCTTTTCAATTTGGGCTCCGACGGAAAAGAATGCAACCGGATATAGTCGTCGCAAATAGGATACAATCCAGGCCATTCCTGAAAATAAAATAAATCCAATAATGGAAATGCGAATTCCTCGCAGAAAATGTGGATAAAGGTCGGTTACATTTGTGAACCCCTGAAAGTTTGACATCAAAATAGTATCAAGTTTCTCCTGGATGTTAGAGGATTTTATAGCGGACTCGACTTGCTTCAGATAATTTGATGGAAGTACGCGTGGATCTACATTGATTCCTTCCGCTCGTGCGTAAGCGTATGAAACAATCAAGACGACTAGACAAACGGATAAAACGATTGCCAGCGCCGTCGCCAGACGTTGGAACATTTTGTCCACAATTATCATTTTGACGAAACCAGAATAGTTTGGGTTATATGATTTTAATTGTTGTCCCAGCGAGCCATTTAGTTCAATACGCTCATTCCGTGAAGCGAATACTTGAAAATGTATAGTTCCGTCTTCTTGGAACCATATAACTAATCTCTTGGGTCTACACTCAAACTCTGCCCGCAAGCTCACAATATTTGCGCTATCCGCATTTTCATAATTGGCCAAATCTTCCAGAGACGCGAAGATCTCTTCCTTTCCATTCTGTAGAATTGCGATATATGCAGCGGTAATGAGGCTGTTGTTGTCATGGGAGAATATTCTTGAACCTCGCACCATTGCTTCAGTTCGCTTCATGTGCTCGACGGAGAAAACAAAACCTCGATCGGACAGGGATTGACGCTCAACTCGATTTGGGCTCACGTACATCCTCCGATTCACCAAATAAAAGGCCGGCTGGGAGCGCCAGCCGGCCTTCACACAGACAAGTCAGTCGGCCCTTGCGGACCAATCAGCTTTTAATACATCCCGCCCATTCCGCCGCCGGGGGCTCCGGCTGGCTCGGGCTTGTCTTCCTTGATCTCGCTCACAATCGCATCCGTCGTCAGCAATAGGCTGGCAATGCTCGCGGCGTTTTGCAGAGCTGTGCGCTCCACTTTCGTCGGAACGATCACGCCCATCTTCATCAGATCGCCGTATTCGTGGGTCAGGGCGTTGTAGCCGAAATTGACCTCGCTGCTCTCCTTCACCTTTTGAGCGACGACCGAGCCGTCCACGCCGGCGTTTTCGGCGATCTGCTTGATCGGGGCCTCCAGCGCGCGGCGAACGATCTCGATGCCGGATCGGATGTCTTCGCTGTCCACTTTCTTGCGCAAGGCGTCGAAAACCTTGGCGGCGGCCCGGATCACGGCAATGCCGCCGCCGGGAAGAATGCCTTCTTCAACCGCGGCCCGACAGGCGTGCAAGGCGTCTTCCACACGGGCCTTCTTTTCCTTCATGGCCACTTCCGTGGCCGCCCCGACGTGGATCTGGGCCACGCCGCCGGAGAGCTTGGCCAATCGCTCCTGCAATTTTTCGCCGTCGTAATCGCTGGTCGTGTTGGCGATCTCGGTTTTGAGGGCTTCGATCCGGCCCTTGATGGCCTTCTCGTCGCCGGCGCCTTCGATGATCGTCGTATTGTCCTTATCGATGCGGATTTTCTTGGCCCGGCCGAGCTGGCTCAACTCGACGTTTTCCAGCTTGATGCCGAGTTCCTCGAAGAGGGCCGTTCCGCCGGTGACGACGGCGACGTCTTCGAGCATGGCCTTTCGGCGATCGCCGAAGCCCGGGGCTTTCACGGCCGCCACCTTGAGCGTGCCGCGAAGCTTGTTGACGACCAGTGTGGCCAGGGCCTCGCCTTCGATGTCCTCGGCGATGATGAGCATGGGCTTGCCCTGATCGGCGGCCTTGGAAAGCACGGGAACGAGGTCGCGGGCGGAGGAAATCTTCTTTTCGTGGATCAGGATATAGGCGTCCTCCAGGACGACTTCCTGCGTTCGGGCATCGGTGATGAAATGCGGGGAGAGAAAACCCTTGTCGAACTGCATGCCTTCGACGAGTTCGACCGTGGTGTCCAGGGCCTTGCCCTCTTCCACGGTGATGACGCCGTCCTTGCCGACTTTGGTCATGGCTTCGGCGATCATCTTGCCGATCTGTTCGTCCTGGTTGGCGCTGGAGGTGCCGACCTGGGCGACTTCCTTGTTGCTGTCGATTTTTTTCGACATTTTCTGAAGCTCGGCGACGATGGCTTCGACGGCCAGGTTGATGCCGCGCTGAATTTGCGTGGCGTTGGCGCCGGAGCCGACATTTTTCATTCCCTCGGCGAAGATGGCTTCAGCGTAGACGGTGGCGGTGGTGGTTCCGTCGCCGGCGACGCTGGAGGTCTTGGAAGCGACTTCCTTGACCATTTGCGCGCCCATGTTTTCGTAGGAATCTTCCAGCTCGATTTCCTTGGCGACGGTGACGCCGTCCTTAGTGACGGTGGGCGAGCCGTAGGATTTCTCGAGCACGACGTTTCTGCCCGACGGTCCGAGGGTGACTTTGACGGCTCGGGCGAGCTTGCGAACCCCGCGAAGGATGGACTCGCGGGCTTCCTGATCAAATGCGATTCGTTTTGCGGCCATGTGGACTCCTCAATTGTTTCTGAATGAGACAACACGCGGCCCGGCGGCCGCGGCTAAAAGGATTTTTTGCCTTACTCGACAACAGCCAGAACATCATCGGTGGACATAATCATGAGTTCTTCGCCGTCGAGCTTGATTTCGGTGCCGGCGTAGGAGGCGAAGATCACTTCGTCGCCTTTTTTGATTTCGACGGGGGCGCGCTCGCCGGTATCGAGGCGCTTGCCTTCACCGACGCTGAGGACTTTGCCGCGTCTGGGCTTTTCCTTGGCCGAGTCGGGAAGGACGATCCCGGACTTGGTTTTGGTTTCCGCCTCGACGCGTTTGACGAGGATTTTGTCTCCGAGAGGACGAAGCTTGGGCATATGGGACTCCTTAAAAAGATGTCATTGGTCATTGGTCACTTGTCATTGGTCATTTGCGAGGGACAAGTGACAAGGGACTATTCACACAACATTTCCTTCATCATCCGGCCAACGATTCTCGTGGTAGCGCCGGAGCACGCGGGCCAGGGCGTCGAGAAGCACGTTCAAATCCACCGGCTTGCTCAGGACGCTGAACACCTGCATGCCGAGCGCTTCGTGCAGCAGGTAATTGGTCAGATGACTGGTGAGCAGAATTGCCGGCGTCGCCTTGTGCAATTCGCGCAACATCCGGATCACCTGCAAGCCGCCCAACTGGGGCATTTGTGCATCCAACACGGCAACATGGACGGGGATGGATTCGATCAGATTCAGCGCTTCCCGCCCGTTGTGAGCCGACACCGTCTGCACGCCTTGGGGCTGCAACAGACCGCGAATCGTCTGGTGCCATCCTTCCTGTTCGTTGGCCAAAAGCACGGTAAACCGATTTGTAGGGTTAGCAGGTAACATTTATGCTGCCCTCGATTCCCGCATGGTGGCTCTAAACAATCGCCGTGCCGAGATAAATGGGATTTGGACGGGAGCAAGTTTTCGCCGTAACTATATATAGATAAATCTGTTACAATTAATCAGCAGATATGGTTTTGAGGCCCTTGGCCGAGGGAGAGAGATGGCTTCCTGCCAAAGGCCGTTTGGCGTCATTTCACGGCTGCCACGATGGCAGGAGTGCAAGACCAGGAATGGCGTCGGCGGCGAGCCAGGACTGTCAGCCCGGCAACGCCGAGCAAACCGGAGCAAGCGGGCTCCGGGATGTTGGAGATGGCAAGGCCGTTGGCAGCCTCGTAGGCATCGAGCGCAGCCCAGTCGCTGCTTGGGAGTTCAACGCTTGTGCCATTGGCTGTCTTTCCGAAATTGCTCGCCAAGAGACTGAAGTCAGTGCCGGTCACGATGCCATCATAGGTGAAGTCCCCGTCCTGCCAGCCGCCGGAGACGGATTTGCCGAGGTTGGTTACGAGGGTGGTGAAATCGCTGCCGTCGACGACCCCGTCGAGGTTCGTATCCCCGTAAAGAGCATAGGCGATTTCGAGTTGGCCCGAGGTGAGGCCGTGGACTACGCCCGCCCCAGCCATGCCGACGCCGTAATACCCTGAACTCGCTGCGGCGGTGGAACTGATGATTCCCGTGCCGTTCCAGGTTCCCCCGTTGTAACCGCTGGCCAGGTAGGCCATGATCGATGCCTGCTTGGCGGGGGTTATATCATCGATGATCACATGCGTATTGGTGATGTCCAGCGTGCAGCCTGAGGCGATGGACAGCGAAGAAATCTCGCTTCCACCACTGTTGGGCGCGATCTGCAAAGTCGCCTTTACCGCGGGAGTAAGCGGAGCTCCAATCGAGAGCAGCGCGTCGCCGGTGATGGCTCCGGTGGTCATGTTGGTGTAAATCGACAGGTCGCCGTCGTTGTTGATGGGAAATGACGCCGCGTTGGCGGGCGTGATCGTGCCCTGCACGACGCCGACGAGATTCATCTTCGAGGAAATCCGCGTCGCGAAAGAGCTGTCCGGCGTGTGGGTGGTGATCTGTATGAGCGGACCGCCGGGCGTGTTTCGGTAGTAATATCCGTACTGGTCGTAGAGGGCGGCCTGAAGCTGATTGCCGCTTGAGTCCAAAACCGTGTCAACCAGGCTATTGACTCCGTCCAGCTGGTAAACGCCGTTGTTCAGGACGAAAACTCCGCCGCCGCTGTCGCCCACGGCCAGGATGCCTTCGTTGGGATCGGTTGGGCTGTTGTTGAAATCATATCGGAGGAAATCGCCGCCGAAATTCGGGGTTTCGCCGAGTTGTGCGTCGGTGTCGATCGCGGAGACGGTATTAGTTCCCCACGACAACTGGCCGTTGCCGGCGCCCCATTGCCACCCTCCGGTGACGGCGTATGAGCGTTGGACGCCGTAGCCCACGGCCACGAGCGGCAGGTTCGTTTCGCTATTGCCTGTGTATAGCGGCGCGTAAGTTGCAAACGAAGCGCTGTCGTTCGGAGCGATTTGCCAGACCGCCAGATCGTCGAGCGTCGCGGCAATCTGCATGGGGTAAGTTACGCTGTTGAAGGTGAAACTGCCGGTGGTGTTACCGGAGATGTGTGTCGCGGTAAGCATGACCCGCGGCGAGATCGTTGTGCCGGCGAAACCGTTGCCGGTTTGGCCCACGTAGCTGCCGATCCCGCCTGGCGGGGTGGTGTAGTTATTGCCTGTCCCGCCGAAGGTAATGATCGCCGATGCATGCGGAAGCATCGAGCCGAAGCCCGCGCAAAACGCCAGCCAGCGAACTTGGGCCCGGTTTTTGGAATGCATGTTGGTTGAGTAGAGAATAGCACACGATCACCGCCGCGCAACGAAAAAAACCCACATTTTTCTCAAAGAAAGCAAGAAAGATCAGAAAACATGCTGCCGGAATATTATCGCTAAATTGACATCCCGACTCTGGGAAAGCGGCGGAGTTCAGAAGGGCGCGGGCTTTCCCAGGAGATGAAATCGCAGCAATGTCAGCGCCATTTTGGCGGAGCGGTCGCGAATGGTTTGGCGGTCGCCGGGGAAGTGGAATGTCCTGGCCAAGACTGACTGGGCGTGCGCCAGGGCGATGCAAACCGTTCCGACGGGCTTGGCGGGGGTGCCGCCATCGGGCCCGGCAATTCCGCTGATCGCCAGCGCGAAATCCGCCGCGCTCTTCTGCCGGGCCGTCTGCGCCATCGCCCGGACCACGCTTTCGCTCACTGCCCCATCCTGAGCCAATAGCTGAGGGGCAACGTCGAGCAATTCGGTCTTGGCTTGGTTGCTGTAGGTGATCCATCCTTTCTGGAAATACCCGCTGGAGCCGGGAATATCGGTCAGCATTTTCGCGAGCAGACCGCCGGTGCAACTTTCAGCGGTTGCAACGGTCCGGACCTTGTCGGCGGTAAGCAGATCGGCGACGACCGAGGCCAGCGTCTGTTCGTCGCTTCCATAAATCAAATCGCCCAGCGCGTCACGGCATAGGCCGGCGGTCTGTTCCAATTCCGCTCGTGCGGCGTCGCGGTGGGCGAAGCGAGCATTGATCCGAACGGAAACCACGCCGGATGAAACGGTCGTGCCCACCGAGGGATTGCGCCGCCGATCCATCAGATCGCCCAGCTGCTCGCCGATGGTGCTTTCACCCACGCCGAAGGTGTGAAGTGTGCCAGAGAGAATGACCGCCCCCGCGTCTGTCCCCGCGTCTGTCCCCGCGCCCATCTGGGCAAGGTGCGGCAAGACCGATTTCTGGAACATGAGCTTCATCTCGCTCGGCACGCCGGGCATGGCGAAGATTCGGCAGGATCGAGACGTGCCGCCGCCGGTGAAATCGGCATCGATCCCCGGCGCGGTCCCGGCAGTGTTGTCGAGCAATCGCGCGCCGCGCGGAATCATCGCCTGCACCCGATTGGTTTGGGGCATCGGCCGGCCGCGTTGCGCAAAAAAACTCTCGAGCCGCCGCAGCCAATCAGCGTTCAACTCCAACGGCGCGTTCAGAGCCCGCGTCAGGGCCTCGCGAGTGAGATCATCCTTGGTGGGCCCAAGCCCCCCGTTGATCAGAAGAAGGTCGCAGCGCATCGCCGCGCCGGAAATGGCGGCCTCGATTGCCGCCGAATCATCGGCCACCGTGATATGTTCCACCACGGCGATGCCGACAGACGCCAGTTCCCGGCTCAGCCACGATGAATTGGTGTCCACGGTCTGTCCGAGGACCAATTCATCGCCGATGGATACAACGATGGCTTTCATGGCGAGGGGTGCTGGCGGTGCAGGCGATCCGTTGCCTCCAGCGTCTGCTGGATGCGATAGACCACCGCCGAAAGATGTCGCTGCGAATAGGCCGAGCGTCGGGCCGGCCCGTATCGAATGCGATAGAACAGTTCGGTGAGACGGAAAATGTCGCCGTATGCCTGCGCGGGCAAATAGCTGAGCGAGCGGCTGAATTCCAATGGCGTCAGATGGCGCGGCCGCTCGATATGATGCCGCTGAAGGATCCGAAGCAGATCATTGTAGAAGCCCAACTGGCGAACGAGCCGGAATTGATCCGGCGTTGAAAGCGACTCGATGCCGATCCGCTTGGCGCGGAGCCGAAGACGCCATCGCTCGATCAGGAACCAACCCACGAAAAAGAAGCTCAAACTGATCATTCCGGTAATCACGGAACTGAGGACGGTCGGCGAAGCGATCGTGCTCTGGAAGTCGTCGAACCATTTGGAGAGGTTCTGGCTGCCGTTCACCGCCGACCGCGACACCTGGTCATTCAGATTTATGATGAGGTTCTGGCGGTCCCCGGTATCGTAGGCGACCACCGCGGTGGCCCATTTGAATTCGAGATAATCAAAGAGCTTTCTGAGCTGGGAAAACATGGGAGGTTTGGGGGCTCCGGCGGCTTGGCGGCCGCTGGTGGGATCGAACGTCTCCCATTTTTGTCCGGTGAACACCTCGCACCAGGCGTGAGCGTCGGATTGCTTGACGAGGAAGTAATCCCCGATCGAGTTGAAATCCTCGCCCTCGCATCGGAAGCCCACGACGAATCGAGCCGGAATCCCCAGGCTCTGGCACAGGAGCGTCATGGCGCCGGCGAAATACTCGCAATGCCCTTTCTTGAAATCGGTCAGAAACGCCGCCATCGGATCGCGACCGTTCAGTTGACCGAAGTTCGTCAGATCCAGCGTGTAGGCGAAATTGTTCCGTAAATATTGCTCAATGCTGACCGCGATCTGATGGTCGTAAGCGTGAATTCCGGCCAGGGGATACTCCGCCAGCGGCCTGCCCTGGGAATCCACGCCGGTCACGGAGGTCCTGCGGGCATAGGCGGCAATCGCCGGGTCGATCACCGACTGCGCGAAAAATCCGCGGGCGATCGGCGGCGATCCCGGCAATTCGCCTGCGGACCGGACCGTGTAAGCGATCGGCTGAAGCGCGGGTGTTTCGGTTTCCAGAACGCCGTCGTTCCGGGAAAAGCGAATTCGCATGTCACGCGCCGGGACAATGACGGCCGGACCCGCGATGGCGAACAACTTATTCGTACCGGTCGGTTGAAGGGTGACCATCTGTTTCCAAGGGGCCTCCACATCGTTCTGAAGGTCCATGACCCGGCCGCCCGGCGCATCCTTCACTTCGTAAAAGGGGTTATCGTCCGATCGATACCATTGCCAGGTGCCTCGGCTGGCGTCGTTGCCGGTATAGGCATCCAGCGCCGAGCCGCGGAGCAACAGTTCGCCTGGCTGAGTCACCTTTTCGTTCTTGTAGTAAAGTTCCACGCGGGCCACCACGTCGTCGTTGCGGGTGATCTGGGCGATCTTCTGAAAACTAACCCGATCGGAAAATCCCGTCAGCGCCATCGCGGCGCGGGGCTGAAGGGGCCCGAACAGCGGCTGCCCCGACCCGCGCGGGAAAAACAGGAAGACCAGCACCGCCATCGCGATCCCCGCCAGCGAAATCAGCCCGGTCAGCCGGCGCATCGAACGCGGCAAATCCCGCTGATCCTGAACGAGCGGCGCCGGGCCGATCTGATCCTTCGGCTGTGGGTAAGCCTCCCGCGCCTGATCCACTTCCACCTTCAGATGAAACAGCAGGCAACAGTGGAGCGACACGAACAAGTACACGATGAAGATGATGCCGAACAACAGACTCGCGGTGCTGATCGCCGCCGCCACCATCAGGAGCAGACTCAAGACCAGCAGCTGCGCGTAATCCCGATTGGCGCGCTGCTCAAAGAGTTTCACCAAATGGAGCACGATGATGAAATTTCCGATGGTCAGAATCGGCGTGGCATCCCCCGCGCGGATCTGATGCGCCACCAGCAGGCCGCCCCCGAGGCTCACCAGGTTCGCCAGGAGTCGCGGGATTGGCGTGAACCGGCCCGTTTTCACCAGCCAGGCGTTGACCAGAATCCCCCCGGCCGCCAGGATCCACGGCCCGGGCGCTTCCGCCGCGAGCGCAAAACCCGTGACTCCCAGCATCAGCAGGAAGTAGAGCGTCGGCCGGAATTGGCGGATATCGTACATTAAAAGACCCCCTCACTTTTCGCTCTTCATCCGCGCTGATGAATGACTCGCGACAACCCCAATCGCCTGTTCCGCCGGCATGCAGCGGGCAAAATCAACGGCGGGATCAAAGCGAAACCAGGTTCTCGCCTGTTCTGACTCGACGGGCACGACGATCATCCCGCCGCGCGCGCTGTCTCCTAAACTCACTTGCATGGCGCGAGGCGTGAAAAGAACGGGCGTCACGGCTTCGTTTAAGAAGCCTTCGCCGTGTTCGACAAGCCGGCTGGCGGCGACCGTGCGGTTGATGGGCAATGCCGCCAGAGCGGCGAGAATGTCGCGGCAATGCTGCTTACCGCGCTGCGGGGCAATGTTGATCCATTCCCCCCCCCACGCGGTCATTCCCACCGCCATGCCCGAATCCATCGCCCCGCTCGCCAGCGAAGCCGCCATCGCGATCGCTTTCTCCACCGCCGCATGCTCAAGCAGCGTCGGCGATTCGATGAATGTATCCACGAGGATCAGCAGCCTGGGCGGCGAAATCTGCACCATTTCCTTGCTGACCAGTTCGCCGGTGCGGGCGCTGCGTTTCCAGTGAATCCATCGCGGGTTTTCGCCGGGCCGGAATTCCTTGACGCCGTAGAATTCATCCGCGCCATTGCGGCGCGGCTTCATGTTCGCCCCGCCGCGCTCTGCCGATCGGCACAACGACAGCAATCGCGGATCGACCGCTGCCAGCGCGGGATAAATCAATATCGCGTCGTCCGATCGACCCATCAGGGCTCGCTTGACGAACCCGAATGGGAAGCTGGTGCTGATTTGAAAATTCGTCAGCATATGCAGCCCGCGCCGCTTGGGAACGACGTTGATCGGCGCGCTCGCCGACTTGCCCGCGGCGACGTGGAGCATGTACGCCTGCGGCTGCTGTGTGAACGCCTCCGCCCCGTCCAGTTCCGCCAGGCCAACCGACAGGCTCGGCCAGAATCGCTTGGAATTGAAGAAGTCGTACCGAATGGTGGCGTTCTGCCCGACGGCCACATACTCTGGAATCACCCGCTTGACTCTTAAGCCGGCAAGCACGAGCCGGCAAATCAGGGCGCTGATCAGGAGAATCCCGATCATCAGCCCGAAGACGCCGAACAGCAGGTTGGCCTGGCTGTTGATCGCGGCCAAGCCCATGAACATCATCATCGCGCAGTAAATGAGGCCGGTGAGCGAGAAGTCCACCGAAGGGCGCCTGCGAACGGGCGTTGCCGGGCCCTGGTCGCGGATCGGCGGCCGGCGGCGACGGGACGTCAACCAGCGCCACGCCGCGATCCCGCGCGGGCCAAACCGCTCAATCAAATTGGCACTGGTCACTCTGGACATGGTGAATCAAAGCCGCCCAACGTCATCGCGGCGCGCTTTCATCGCGGCGCGGGAATTCTGTCCAATATCGTCTGAAGCACCCGGCTCGTGGCGGTTACGTCGCCGTTGTGCAAATAAGTCTTGCTCACCACCCGATGCGCGCAGCAGGGCAGGAATAGCGTCTTCACGTCATCGGGGGTGACGTAATCCCGGCCGCTCACCACCGCCGCCGCCTGGCAAGCCTGCGTCAGCGCCAGCGCGCCTCGCGGCGATACGCCCAGGTGCAATTGCTCATGGTGCCGCGTCGCATCCGCCAAATCGAGCACGTAATCCACGATCAGCGGATCCATGCGCGTTCGCGCCGTCTTGTCCTGAATCTCAACGACCTGGGCCGCGGTCATCACCGGCTTCAACTGCTCCAGCGCCGTCCGTCCCGGCTGGGTCGTGAGGATGCGCTGTTCGGCCGTCCGCCCGGGATATCCCAACTGAATCCGCAGCAAAAACCGGTCGAGCTGGTTCTCCGGCAAATAGTAGGTGCCCTCAAACTCAAATGGGTTTTGCGTCGCGACGACCATGAACGGACGGTTGAGCGGCAGCGTCTGGTTCTCCACGCTCACCTGCTCTTCGCTCATGGCCTCGAGCAAGGCGGACTGCGTACGCGGCGTCGTTCGATTGATCTCATCCGCAAGGACAATATTCGCGAAAATCGGTCCCGGCTTGAAATCGAATGTCTGGGCCTGGCTGTTGAATACGCTCACCCCCAGCACGTCGCTGGGCAACAGGTCGGGGGTAAGCTGGATGCGCGTGAATTTGCAATCGATGCTGCGCGCCATGGCGCGGGCCAGCACGGTTTTCCCCACGCCGGGCACGTCCTCGATCAAGACATGACCGCGGCCGAACAAGGCCGTCAACATCAGGTCGATGGAGCGTACATCCCCGAGGAAAACGTTCCCAATGTTGTTTCTGAGCCGGTCGATCTGCGGGTTGGCCACGTAGTTTCCTTAATGTCGCCCCTAAAATTACCAGGCTCCATAAATTCTAGCATAGGTGCGGCCCTCAGGGAAACGACGTTTGGTATAGTGAATTGTCTTTGGAAATAAAACCGGTCCCGGCCGCGACTTGGGGGTAGAGCGCCGTAAATCGCTGATACAGCGTCTCGGCATGCCCGTCACAGAAGGCGATGTTTGTCCCTCCTCGATGGCGAAAACCCTGGGTTCCCGCCCATGCCGCGTTAAAGCCGAAGACCGTGTCGTCCGGGCCGGGAAATGGAGAGCGCATGAATTTGTTCGCGCCCGCAGAGTATTGACCGTCGCCGAAGAGCGCACAGCGCGACGGCCGGCTCACGCGGTTCAGTTTGGCCGGCGCCGCCGTGAGCGAGCCGGACTGCCCCCCGCCGATGTAGCTGTCGTTGTAGTTATAGCCGGTATATGGATCGCCTGGGGCGTTGCTGTTTCCCGAGAAGGACGGGCATTGTTGAATCTGGGCATTCGTACTCCCCTGCCACAAAATGCCGGGAGTCACGGTGACCTGGCCTGTTGAGAGCGTACGTGTCACCGTGAAATCCCAATTGTAACTGACCGTCTGCGTCGAGCCCAGGTCGGAGTAATAGGCAATTGGATATTGCCCATTGTATGCGTCGGCATAGTTATGCGCCGCGATCACCATCTGGCGGAGATTGCTCAGGCAGGTCACGGTCAGCGCCTGCTGTCTAGCGGTCGATAGCGCCGGAAGAAGAATGCCGATCAAAACCACGATGATCCCAACGACCACCAGCAATTCAACCAGGGTGAAGGCTCTCTTGGCCACGGATCGTCTCTTTCTCTCTCTCTCTCACGAAAGACGGCGCCGACGGCCCACAACCACAAGCGCCAACGGTATCAATAGCGCCGCCGCCGGTTCCGGCACCGATTGCGCGGCAATGGCGTCGATCACCATGCGTTCACCCGAATTCGCCGGCACCGAGAACTCGACGTATTGAAAGCTCGTTAGTCCGGTCCAGCCCAGGTCCAACCAATTGCCGCCCCCTGATCCGTTGAACAGCGTCCGGATTTGATCGTAATCCAAACCGTTCAGATCGCTTAGAGTCCCCACAAACGGTTGCCCGAAGTTGGCCACGACATTGCCGGCCGGCTGAAAATAGCCGCTGATCTCGGTGTCGAGATAGGCATTGGTCGGCAGGTCAAATGATATGTTCCCGGGACTGTACCAGGTAACGCCGTTCTGGCTGATGCTGACGTTCGCTTGGGGAATTGCCGAAAAATAGCTCGCCGGATTTCCAGCCACGCCCGATCCGTCCGAAGAAACGTCGTCGAGGCCATTGTTGACGAATACGCCCAGGGACGGCGCCGACCCGATCGCCGCCGGCTGGGCGAAGGACAATTCGAGACTGCCGCCGGCGGGAATCACAACGACATCGTTTGTCTGAAACGGCGGATTGAACGGATTGATGGCTCCATACTCCTCAAAAGTGGTTGGAGGCCCAAGCGCCGCGGTGGGATCGTTCCACGCATTGGTCGTGCTGTCGCCAAGCCCCGAAAAGCTCACCACATCGGCGGCGTAAATCGTCTCGCCGGCGCATCGGGAGGAAATTGCCGCGGACAAAAACAATGAAACAACGGCAGACTTCTGCGCAATCGGAGAGTACACGGACATGAGAACCTCCTCACACATGGCGACGCGGCTGACAAGCGAAGCACGGACGCCCCGCAACAGCGGTCGCAAGCCTGAAAAAGAATTGCGTTTCCGAAAGCTGAATCGCGCAGCCGCTCGGACATGGCTTCGAGAGGGCATCAGCCGCTTCTCGCATGGCAGGCAGGTTTTCTGGCTCGTGATATCCGGCAGCAGTCTTCCCGGCGCCGCCTTTGTCTCGGGGGCGCCAGTGACTTGATGAATGTGCCGATCGGGCTAGCCCGCCAAGGGCTTTCGCACCCGCAAACGATCACTTACAGCGGCGCGTCCGCGGCGGATTTTCACCGCCTTCCCTGACGCCTGCGCGGACAACAAATCAAAATTCGCTTCCGATGTCAACGCAAAAATAAAATGGAAATTGCAGCGACGCAAACAGCGCCGGGCGGTCGCAATCCAAACCGCGCCGCCTTCGCCGCGCCCACGCTTTCGCATTCGGATTGATGTCGTAAACGAAGAGGGCTATTGCGCGGATCCGGGAGCCGGCGCGTGTTGAGGAGCGCCCGAATTCGCCGCCGTCGCCAGCAGCCGGAAGGATGGATCGATCTGAGCCTCCGCCTCCTGGGCCGCGTGAATGTGATTTGCCGCACCCTCGGAGTCGCCGATCATCTGCGCAAACTGCGCCCAGTCGCGATCGGCTTGGGCCTGCCCGGTGAGCGCCACGTTGCGCCGCCCATCGGCCGCCGGGCCCGAATCGGTCGCCCCGGATTGCGGATCGTACTTCTGCACCGCGCTGTCGTACGCCTTGTTGACGTCATCCGATTCCTGCTTGAGCTGATCGGGATCCGCTTTGACGATGTCCCCGAACGGCTGGGGCATGGGCATGCCGGTCCTTTGCGGATCCAACAGCGTCGTCAGGCCGACAACCTTGATCGGCGTTGATGCGGCAACGACGAGACTGTTGAAATGGGCGACGGCTTCTGCGGGGTTCACTTCATATCCGTCGAACATCCGGGCGATCATCAAGTCGATGCGCGTCTTGGCGGCCGCCACCGAGGCTCGGGTTTGCAGCGCCGAAGCCAGTTGCAGATTGAAATACGCCGGATGCAACGTCTCTTGGGCTTGCCGCCAAATCACCGCATCCGGATCGTCCTGCTTTTCCCGCAAATCCGTCATCCATTGGGCGCGAAGCTGACCGCACTGGTTGAACGCGTCGGTCAATTGGGGGATCACGGCGTTCAAATCGTTGTCGATCTTCTCGCGGACGGCGGCGGCCTTCTGCAAGCGCGAGGCCAATTGCTGAGCGAGCCTCCACATTGTCACCGGGCCGGTCTCCTCCGCCGCGGCGCCGATCAGTGCCTGCTGAACCTTTTGCTGGCCCTGGATCTGGTCGGCAATGCTTGTCCATCGCGTCTGCTCCGCCTGCACCTGCGCGTCCAGAGTCCTGATCGCCTCTTCCAATGACGCCTTCTGGTCCTGGGCCTGATCGAGACTCGCCTGCATCCGCCCCAGTTCGACCTTCATGACATCGGCCTTGGAATCGGCCAGCGCCGCGTCGCGCCGGTCTTGGGCCGCCTGGGTGCTGTCGTTGACCTGTTGTTCGCCGGATTCTCCCTCGGCCTTGCGCAAAAACGCCTCCGCCTCGTCGCCCTTGGCGGCGCTGAGCTTTCGCGCCGCCTCCGTGTCGGCCTGATTGTGCTGAATCTCGCTCGTGAGCGCCGCGATCTTCTCGGATAGGGCGGCGAGCGTCGGCAACGCCACTTTGGCGTTTCGATTATCCGGCGTCGGATTCGGCATCAGCCACGTCAGTTTGTCCGCCGATCCCTGGATGCCCGCCTGCTGCGATTTGAGTTTCTCGACCTGCGACGCGGGGTCGTACGCCTTGAGGGCATCGGCGCTCGCCTGGGCGGCGGCGATCTGCATCGCCAGTTGCTCGATGTCCTCAATGGTCCGCGCGGTCGCCAGCTCTTCCTGGCGGAGGTCGGCGACCATCATCGTGATTCGTTCCAGCCGGAGCTGCGCCTGCCGGCTCCTGACCAGGACCCGCATCTGACTGGAAAGATTTTGAAAGTTGCTTGCCAGATCGTCGTAGCTCTTCTGGACCCTGATCAGGTCATCCATGTTTTGCGCTTTGGCCCGCTCCTGGTCCGCCGTTTCGACCGCTTTCTGGGCCGCATGATCGGCCTGCTGCTCGCTCGTTTCGCAGCCATTCAGCAATGAAAACCCGATCAACGCCAACGCCAATGAAAGTGCAGTGATGCCCGCGGACGACTTACGCATGGAACGGTTCTCCCAGAGGATCAAGTTCGTGATTGTCCCTGTCCCGCCAATTCAAGTCAACTTTATCCCAGCCCTGGACGGCAGCCGATTTCTAACATTCCGCCAATCGCCGTGTCTGCATTAAAATGGATAAACTGTCATGCCAATGCGACTCTGCCCAACATCCAATTGGAGGTTTTTCGCGATGCTTTTCACCTCTCGGCGAATTCTTGCGGCGACGGCGATCCTCTGGGGTCTGATACCCGCGCTTTTATTGGCCGTCGATGCGCCCCAGCCCTCGCGCTGGCCCATGCACGCCACCGCCAGCGATGGAAGCGACGTCACGATCTTCCAGCCTCAACTGGATAGTTTTGAGGGCGACACGCTCACCAGCCACGCCGCCGTCGCCGTAGTTCCCGCCAATCAGCAGGAGCCTGTCTATGGCGCCATCTGGCTTCAAAGCCGGATTGAAACCGACCGCGTCGCGCGGACGGTCCACATCGTGGATGTGAATGTCACCAAGGTCCTCTTCCCCGCTCCCAGCTCGGTCTCGGCGCAACCCCTTTCCGATGCCGTCCGCCAGGCGATCCTGTCACACGCAATCGTGATCTCGCTGGACCATCTCCTGGTTTCTGTCGAAGGGATTAGAAAGGAGCAGGAGGCGGCGGCTGATTTGCAGGTCGCGCCGCCGGCCATCATTTTCCGCGATCATCCCGCCGTGAAGCTGCAATACGACGGCACACCGAAAATGGTCCAGGCGTCGGATGGGAGCCTGATGCGCGCGGTCAACACGCCGTTCTTTGTCGCTCTTGATCCCTCATCGCGCACGTATTACCTCAGAGGCGCCGGGCATTGGTTTGCGGCCCCCGACCCGATGGGCCTGTTCCAATATTCAGCGCAGGCGCCTCCAGCCATTTCCCAGCTTGCCGGGCAGATCGGTTATGCCGATCCACAGCAACCCGTATCGGACGACGTCGCCTCGCGCGTTGAAATCGTCACTGCCACCGACCCGACCGAGTTGATCTGGAGCGACGGCCAGCCTCAGATGTCCACAATCCCCGGCACCGGACTGCTGTATTGGGCGAACACCGATTCGGATGTCTTTTTGCAGATCAGCACGCAGCAGACGTTCGTGCTTCTCTCGGGACGATGGTTCACGGGCCACGGCACGGCAGGTCCATGGACGTATGTTGCGGCGAATCAATTGCCGGCCGATTTTGCCAGGATTCCGCCCGACAGCCCGAAGGCGAACGTGCTGGCCCAGGTCGCCGGCACGCAGGCCGCGCAAGATGCGGTTGCCGACACGTACATCCCGCAGACTGCCGCGGTGGATGTCAATAATTTCCAGCAGCCGACGGTCACCTACGACGGCAATCCCGATTTTGAGCCGATCCAGGGCACGAATTGCAGTTACGCCGTGAACACGGACGATTCCGTGCTGCTCGACGGCGGAGCGTATTACTGCTGCGACGGCGGCGTGTGGTATCAGAGCGTAAATCCCGTGGGCCCGTGGGGCCTCTGCCGCCAGGTGCCGCGGGATATTTACAGCATCCCCCCATCGTGTCCCATTTATCCGGTGTGTTTCTGCTACGTGTATGGGGCCACGGATCAGTATGTCTATTGCGGCTACACGCCCGGCTACGTCGGTTGCTATCCGTTCGGCGGAATCGTGGTGTATGGCACCGGCTATCGCTACAACTCGTGGTCCCACGATCATTATTTCGCGCGGCCGCTGACCTTTGGCTTCGCCGCGCGATACCACGCGTATACCGGGCACTGGGGATTCAGCTTCGGCCTGGCCGCCGGCGGAGGGGATGCATGGATCGCCGCCGGTGAGCACGCGCGTCCGAGCCCATGGTTTGGCTATGGCGGATATCGCCCCTCGATGGCCCGCACCGGCGTGAATATCAACCGCACGATCATCGCCGCCAACAACGCCAATGCCAAGGCCGCCCATGATGTGTATGCGCGAAACGTGTACGAACGCCGGCGCGATGTTCACGTGGAGGCCGCACGCGAGGGTCCGAGCGGGCTGGCCGTCCGGGAGGACTTGAGAGCGAACAATGTGTACGCCAATCCACAGGGCGAAGTATATCGACGAACGGACGCCGGCTGGGAGAAGCGCAACGGCAATCAATGGAAAGCGGAACAGCCTGCCGAGCCGACGCGCGCAGAGCCGACGCGTAAGCCGATTCAACAGCAGCAGGTTCAACACGAGCCTTCGCCACCGCGGGAGGAGCATGCAACGAACAGGGCCGGCAGCGGCGCGCCCGAGCGTGATTACCGGGTGCGTCAGCAGAGCGAGAACCGCGGCCACGAAAATAGCCCGCCGCCTCAGCATGCGGAGCCTTCGCACGCGCAGCAGGGTAGGAAATGATTTCAGCCGGTTGGCGTTGCGGCGCAATGGTCGCATTGAAAGGATAGACGTTTGTTCGGTCTTATGGGTAGACGCCGGCCTGACGGAGGGAGTTTCAGTTGCACAAGCGAACGCTGTTCCTGACCGCTGTTGCGGCTTGGGCCACGATCTGCGGCGGCTGGGCAATGGCCGAGGAGACGGCGACAAGCGCCCCGAGCGATGCGGCCCAGCTATACCTTCGCGCGGCCCAATGGATCACGGCCATCTCACCGGCCGGGTCGAACCTGGAGTACCGCGGTTATCCCCCTTTCGGCCCCGATTGGGATCGAGTTGCCCAGGCGGCGTGGGACAGCAACGCCGCCGTGCGACGCCTGGCGCATCAGGCCCGCTTGAGCGATCAAGCAAGTTGGCCCGACGACCACAAAGCGAAGTATGTAGAGTCGTGCCGCGCCCTGGCAAACGATTTGGGAGATGCGGCGCTCTACGAGCATCTCCATGGCAACGATGCCGGCGCCTGCGAGACGATGCAGGACCTCCTGCACCTGACCGCGATGCTTCGGATGAATCCGCAGAAAGGCCACCTCGCCCGGCCGCTGATTGCCGGCGGCATTGACTGGTTGACCGCCAATCGGCTGATGATCATCGCTTCAGCGGTGGAACTGACAACGGACCCGGGCAACAGCCACGACTTACAGGTCGGCGTCGCACGCAAGATGATCGATTTGCTGCTCGACCAGAAGGAACCGACGGAGCAGTTCGCGCAGATCGGTCTTTCTCCCACCGGCGCGCCGCTGATGGACAAAAGGTCGAGCCAGCTCTGGCTGGGAACCCTGGCACAAGAGAACGCGGAGCGAACTTTTGCCGCCATGTCGCTGGCATGCCATATCTTCCGATTTGAGAACCATCGATGGCCCCAGCGGCTCGATGAGCTTGTTCCGGCTTATTTGCCGCGTGTTCCGATCGATCCGTGGGGCGACGGCAAGCAGACGTTCGGATACGTGTTGGCAAAGGGAGGCTCGCCGGATGGCTCGGACCGGCCGCTCGTGTACTCGCGCCGCCAATCGCGAGACGGGCTGTTTTACCGAATGGACGAGCCCGAATACAGCCTCTATACCGGCGATGGCTCCAAGCTGCCGGCAGCGCAACAGAAGCATGGCGGCCAGTTCCGAGACATCGCACCTTGGACGCCTGACGACAGCGCGAAGGCCGGTCCGACGACTCGGCCGTTGAATTGAAGGGCGTATTGGGGGCTCGATTCGGCCGACATCGCCGGCGCTGTCGATGGCACGGATATTCCGCCTGAAATGCGGCAGGCAAAAAAATCAGTCCTGCATCGCTTTGGAAAATCCCAAACGCAAATGTTCGATGAGCCCGGGTTGTTTTTCATCACCCCAGTACGGGGTCTTGTTGAGGTCGATCACGTAGAACTCGCCAGCCTCGCTTTCAACAACATCGATAGCTCCATAGTCGAGATGGAAGTGATCCAGGAAAGCGCCCGCCGTGTCTAACAAGCGAGGCGGCAGCTTGGCGGCGACGTTTGAATCATCGCATATCCTGCCTCCCTGACGCCAAAGGAAATGGTTATGCCGCCGAATCCGGCCTTCCATTCGCTTTACAAGCACGTCGGTGTAGGCCTCAGATATGACGACGGCATTTACCGCTACGTAGACGCGGAAAAATCGGCCAAATGGATTTTTCACGTATCGTTCAACAACTAACGTTGGGTCATTCCAAATATCGGCGGCCAGATCGGCGCGCCGGCTGACAAAATAATCATCGGGGTGCTTCATGCGCCCCGCGTCCGCCACCAGATTGAATTGGGCCTTTTGCGTCGGGGAGAGCAACCGCTCTCTTCTCCCGCCGGAATTCAAATCGGTTTTGACGATAAGCAATTCGTCATCCGGGCCGCTGAGCGGGGCAACCACGGTTGGGAGACCGAATTCGCGACAACCGGATTGAATCGTTCGTTTTCGGATATCCGGAGGCAGACTGTTGAGAACGCCGACGTTGCGTTGCCGGAGCACGTCAACAAATTCGCCTGCGTCGGAGATGAAAGGCGCCATGACGCTGAGGTTGAGATGGATCAGGAGTAATTTGGTTTTTCGCGGCAGCCGCGCCGCGACCTCTTGCGGCGTCTCGCCAAAGTTCGCGCGAATGCGGCGCGCCTTTGGCCAGATTGAAACAATGAGGAACTCATCCCAGTTGGACCAGTCGTAAGCGCAAATGGACGGGGAATTCCACACGGTTTTGCCTAAATGGGATTCCAGTGTGGGATTGATGATGCCATCAGCTGCTCCACGCGTCCGCTGATTTCGATGGAATCGAGCGCTGGGTTGAAGGTGACGTTCAGTTGCTCACCCGATGCAAACTCGACGAGATGGGGATGTGGCCGGTCAATGGAGTCCGCGCCGAGTTCGCCCAGGGCGGCCACAATCGCGGCCGCTCCGGTGCCGCAGGAGGCGGTCTCACCGACGCCGCGCTCGAAGATTCGAACGCGAAAATGAAACGGACCGATTTTACGCACCAGATCGAAGTTTACCGGATTGGGTCCCTCGGAGCAGGCGATGGCGTCCCTGAGACCCGCGGCAGGCCACTCCTCCTCCACAAGCCGAATCCGATGCGGCGTGCCGACGTTGACCAGGACGTCGCCGTCTATCTTTTCGGTCACGATTTGGATGGTGTGAGCCGGCATGATCGCCGAACCATGATTCGCATCCAATTTGCGGCTGAGATAGGTCCCGTGAGGGGTTTCGACGGAGACCTCGTCGATCGGGGCCGACTCGTCGGAGATGAAATGGGCCGCGCATCGCATCGCGTTGCCGCACACACTTTCCTCGGTTCCATCAGGATTCCAAAACAAGGCGCGCCAACGTCGCGAGGAACGAAAGAGAACGGCCGTCATCTCCTGGCCGAATTTGCATTGTCGCGCCAGTCCACGACCGGTAACCTTTAATTGATCGAAATGGGCCTCGCCATCGGGATCTCCGCCATAGAGCCAGAGGATCTTATTCCCGGCAGCATCGTAAAGGCGGCACGCATGCACAGTAGTTGTATCGGACATAGGACTTAAACCCGTAAGGAATCACCCTGGACGGCCGGAAAAAATAGATGCTACGCCACCCCTGCCGCCAAGGGTCCGCTCACCTCCTGGCGGTGGAAAGCTCGACTCAGGAACAACCGCAACCGATCCATGTACAGGTAAACCACGGGCGTCGTGTATAGGGTCAGCATCTGGCTGAAGATTAGACCGCCGACAATCGCGATTCCCAGCGGATGGCGCAGTTCCGATCCGGTCCCTCGTCCCAGCGCCAGGGGCAGGCCGCCAAACAGCGCCGCCATCGTCGTCATCATGATCGGGCGGAAACGCAGCAAGCACGCCTGGAAGATCGCGTCCCTTGGAGATTTGCCGTCCCTTCGCTCGGCCACGAGGGCAAAGTCGATCATCATGATCGCGTTTTTCTTGACGATGCCGATCAGCAGGATGATTCCGATCATTCCCATCACATCCAGACCCGCTCCGAACAGGATCAACGCCAGAAGCGCCCCCACCCCGGCCGACGGTATCGTTGAAAGAATCGTGATCGGATGGATCAGACTTTCGTACAGCATCCCCAGCACGATAAACACGGTTACGATCGCGCCGATGATCAGGTACAGCTCGTTGGACAAGGTATCCTGGTACGCCTGGGCCGTTCCCTGGAAGCTGCCGTGAATCGACGCGGGAACGTGCATTTGGCTTTGGGCCGCGTCGATCTCGCGCACGGCATCGCCGAGGGCAACTCCCGGCAGGAGGTTAAACGAGATCGTCACCGCCGGAAACTGTGCCTGGTGATTGACCGTCAGGGAGGTCGTGTCCCGCGAGAAATGGGCGATCTGACTGAGCGGAACCTGCTTGCCCCCGCTGCCGCCGCCGCCGGCCCCGCCGCCGGGGAGATAGATGTAATCCAACCCATGAGGATTTTGCCAGTAGGACGGGGCGACCTCCATCACCACGTGATACTGGTTGAGCTGGGTGTACATGATCGAGACCTGGCTCTGGCCGAACGCATCGCTCAGCACCTTGTCGATTGCCTGCGGCGTGATGCCGAGCCGGCTCGCGGCGTCGCGGTCGATCGTCACCATCGCCTCGAGCCCGTGCACCTGTTGATCGGTGTTGACATCCGCCAGGCCGGGGAGCGTCTTCAGCTTGTCCATGACTCTCGGCGCCCAGGAGAGGAGTTCCTTCAAATCGTCGCCCTGGAGGGTGTATTGCCACTGTGCGTTGCTGCCTCGCCCGCCGATGCGCAGGTCCTGGGCGGCTTGGAGATAGAGCGTAGCCCCCGGAATGACCGACAGCTTGGGGCGCAGACGCGTGATGACCTGGTCGGCGGTGACCTTGCGCTGGCTGAGCGGCTTGAGGGTGATGAACATGCTGGCGGTGTTGAGCGCCCCTCTCCCGCCGCCCGCCGACGCGATCACGTCGCTCACGCCCGGATCGTCTCCGACGGCCTTGGCGTATCTTGTGACCATGTCCCGCATCGCCTGAAAGCTGGTTGCCTGGTCCGCCTGGATCGATCCCATGAGCCTTCCCGTATCCTGCTGTGGAAAAAAGCCCTTGGGCACGAAGACGTACAGAGCGGCCGTGAGCACGATCGTGGCCAGCGTCACCACCAGCATCGCCAGCGGGTGACGCAGCACGATCGCCAGGGTTTTTTCGTACATGGACAAAACCCAATTGAACGCCTTTTCGCTGGCGTAATAGACCCGGCCGTGCTTCTGCCGCTCGCGCGGGCGCAGCAGGATGGCGCAGAGCATGGGCGTCGCCGTCAGCGAAATCACCAGCGAAATTGCGATCGCGGTCGAGAGCACCACCGCGAACTCGCGGAAGAGCCGCCCGACGATGCCGCTCATCAGCAGAATGGGAATGAACACCGCCACGAGCGAGGCGCTCATGGACAAGACGGTGAACCCGATTTCCTTCGCCCCCAGCAGCGCCGCCTGCATCGGGCGCATCCCCGCTTCGACGTGGCGGGTGATATTTTCAATCACGACGATCGCGTCATCGACCACGAATCCCGTGGCGATGGTCAGCGCCATCAGCGAAAGATTGTCCACCGTGAAGTTCGCCAGGTACATCACGCCGAACGTCCCGATGAGTGAAACCGGGACGGCGATGCTGGGAATGAACGTGGTTCGCCAATCGCGCAGGAACAGGAAGACCACCAGCACGACCAGGGACACGGAAATGACGAGGGTCCGCTGGGTATCCTGAACCGATGCCCGGATGGTGGTGGTGCGGTCCATCACCACCTTGAGCTTGATCGCCGCGGGAATGTCCGCCTGCAATTCGGGCATCATCGCGGTAACGCGATCCACGGCGTCGATGATGTTCGCGTTGGGCTGGCGGAAAATGATGATGACCACCGCGGGCTTCCCGTTGGTCAGCCCCTCGGTGCGCACGTCGGCGACGGAATCCTCCACATCGGCCACGTCCGAAAGGCGAACGGGCGCGCCGTTGACGTAGGCCAACAGAAGCGACTTGTACTGATCCGCCTTGAAAAGCTGGTCCGTCGTGCTCAGCGATTCGGTCCGGTGCGCGTCGCCGAGTTCTCCTTTTGCCAAATTGGCGTTGGCGCTGGAAAGGACGGTGGCGACCGAGTTGAGGTCCAAACCCAGATTATTCAGGGCCGTCGGATTCACTTCGACGCGGACGGCCGGCGAAGCGCCGCCCCCGACGAAAACCTGCCCCACGCCCGGCACCTGCGAAAGTTTTTGCGCCAGAATGGAATCCCCGATGTCGTACATCCGGCTTTTGGGATACACGTCTGACGTCATCGCGATGATCAGGATCGGCGCGTCGGCGGGATTCACCTTGCGGTAGGTGGGCTTCACCGGAAGATTGGCCGGCAGGTTGCCGCTCGCCGCGTTGATCGCCGCCTGCACGTCGCGGGCGGCGGCGTCGATGTTCCGGCTCAGATCGAACTGCATCGTGATGCCCGTCGAGCCTAGCGAACTGGACGACGTCATCTCCGTCACGCCGGCGATGCGACCGAATTGCCGCTCCAGCGGGGTCGCGACGCTGGTTGCCATGGTCTCGGGGCTGGCCCCCGGCAAACCGGCGCTGACCGAAATCGTCGGGAAATCCACCTGCGGCAGCGGCGAGACCGGCAAAAACCGATACGCCAGAATTCCCGACAGCGCAATCGCGATCGTCAGCAGCGTGGTGCCCACAGGGCGCTTGATGAACGGCGTCGAGAGGCTCACGAGACTTCCTCCACCGCCAGGGATTGCGGCACGGGCTCGCGCATCACGGCGCGGCCCAGCCGCTTCGCCAGCCGGTCAAACGCCAGGTAAATCACCGGCGTCGTGTAGAGCGTCAGGACTTGGCTGAAGATCAGGCCGCCGACAATCGCGATCCCCAGCGGCCGGCGCAGCTCCGCCCCCATTCCCGTTCCCAGCGCAAGGGGCAATCCGGCGAAAAGTGCCGCCGCCGTCGTCATCATGATCGGGCGGAAGCGCAACAAACAGGCCTGGAAGATGGCATCCACCGGCGATTTGCCCTCCTTGCGCTCGGCTTCCAGGGCAAAGTCGATCATCATGATCGCGTTTTTCTTCACGATGCCGATCAGCAGAATCAGCCCGATGAGCGCGATGACGCTGAAATCGGTCTTGCACAGGAGCAGCGCAAGCAGCGCTCCCACGCCGGCCGATGGAAGCGTCGAGAGGATCGTGATGGGATGGATATAGCTCTCATACAGCACGCCGAGCACGATGTAGACGGTGACCAGCGCCGCGAGGATCAGCAGCGGCTCGTTGGTGAGCGAGGCTTCGAACGCCGCCGCCGTGCCCTGAAATCCCGCCTGAATGCTGGGCGGCATTTTCAGAGAGGTCTGGGCCGCGTTGATGGCGGCGACGGCGTCTCCCAGCGACGCGCTCGGCGCGAGATTGAACGAGATCGTCACCGCTGCGAATTGCCCCTGATGGTTCACCGCCAGCGGCGTCGCCTGTCTCTCCAAATGCGTGAACTGCGCCAGCGGCACCATCGCGCCGGTTGCCGAATGCACATAAATGTTCTGTAAATCCCTCGGATTGCGCTGATATTTCGGATCCACCCCCAGGATGACGTGATACTGATTCAATTGGGTGAACATCGTGGAAACCTGGCGTTGGCCGAACGCATCGTACAGAGTGTTGTCCAGCGCCGCCGCGGTCACGCCCAGACGTGATGCCGCGTCGCGGTCAATCACCAGCACGGTCGCGAGCCCCAGGTTCTGCTGGTCGGTCGCGATATCGCGAAGCACCGGAATCTGGCTCATTTTCTCCACGAGCCGAGGCACCCATTGGGCCAGTTCGTTGGGGTCCGGGTCTTCCAGGGCATATTGAAATTGCGTCCGGCTCACACGATCTTCCACAGTCAGGTCCTGCACCGGCTGCATGTAAAGCGTGATTCCCGTCACGCGATCCAGCACCGGCTGCAACCGCCGAATCACGTCGCTGGCGCTGATCTTGCGCTGTTCGATGGGCTTGAGATTGATCTGAATGCGCCCCGAGTTCATCGTGGTGTTTGTCCCGTCGATGCCGATGAACGAAGACAGGCTTTCCACCGCCGGATCCCGCAAGATCGCGTCGGCCAACTCTTGCTGGCTTTGGGCCATGGCCGGGAAGGAAACCGTCTGCGCCGCCTCGGAGATGCCGAGGATCACGCCCGTATCCTGCACCGGGAAAAAGCCCTTGGGAATGATCAGATACAACGCCACGGTGACAGCCAGGGTGGCGACAGCGATCAGCAGGGTCGAGAACTGGTGGCGCAAGACCCACTGCAACGTCATCCCGTAGAAATCGATCACGGCCCGATAAACCTTCTCTGATTTTTTGAACAGCCAGCCCTGCTCGCTTTCAGGCGTATGCCGCAGCAGCAGGCCGCACATCATCGGCGTGAGCGTCAGCGAGACGATCGCCGAGACCACGATCGTCACGCTCAGGGTCACGGCGAACTCGCGGAAGAGCCGGCCCACGACGTCTCCCATGAACAGCAGCGGAATCAGGGCCGCGATCAGCGAAACGCTCAGCGAGATGATGGTGAACCCGATCTGCTCCGAGCCTTTCAGCGCCGCCTGAAGGGGCGAATCGCCCTCCTCGATGTAGCGGATGATGTTCTCGATCATGACGATCGCGTCGTCCACCACGAACCCCGTGGAGATCGTCATCGCCATCAGCGTCAGGTTGTTGATGCTGTAGCCCAGCAGGTACATCACGCCGAAGGTCCCCACCAGGGAGAGGGGGACGGCGACGCTGGGAATGACCGTCGCGGAAATGTTGCGCAGAAAGAGAAAGATCACCAGCACGACGAGAACGATGGTGAGCCCCAGCTCGAATTCCACGTCCGCGACGCTGGCGCGAATCGTCACCGTCCTGTCGGTCAACTGCGTGATCCTGATCCCCGCGGGCAACGATGATTCCAACTGCGGCAGGAGTTTCTGGATGCTATCGACCACGGAGATGATGTTGGCGCCCGGCTGGCGCTGGATGTTGACGATCACCGCCGGATCGCGGTTCATCCACGCCGCCTCCTTCACATCTTCCACCCCATCCACCACGCTTGCGATGTCCGACAGCCGGATCGGCGCCCCGTTCTTGTACGCGACGATGATCGGCTTGTAGTCCTTGCTGGTCAGGATCTGATCGTTGGCCCCGATGGTGAACGCCTGGTGCGGGCCGTCAAAACTCCCCTTGGCCTGATCGACGTTTTGCTGGGGAATGAGCGTGCGCAAATCTTCCAGGGTCAAATCCATGGCCGAGAGCGCGGTTGGATCGGCCTGCACGATCACCGCGGGCTTTTGCCCCCCGCTGATGCTCACCAGCCCCACGCCCGGCAATTGTGAAATCTTTTGCGCGAGCCGCGTGTCGGCCAGGTCCTCAACCTTGTAGAGAGGCATCGTGTCGGATGAAAGGGCCAAGGTCAGGATCGGCGTGTCGGCGGGGTTGACCTTGCTGTACACGGGCGGATTGGGCAGGCTCACGGGCAGATAGGTTGCCGCGGCGTTGATCGCGGCCTGAACCTCCTGCTCCGCCACGTCGATGTTCAAATCCAGCGAGAACTGAAGCGTGATCAGCGAACTCCCCTCGGAGCTGGTGGAGGTCATCTGGTTCAGCCCGGGCACCTGCCCGAACTGCCGCTCCAGCGGCGCCGTCACCGATGACGCCATGACGTCCGGACTGGCCCCGGGATAGAATGTCACAACCTGGATCGTGGGATAGTCCACCTCCGGCAGCGCCGACACCGGCAACTGCCGAAAGGCGACAAGACCGACCAGCAGAATGCCGGTCATGAGCAGGGATGTCGCCACAGGCCGCAGAATGAATGGCCTGGACGGACTCATTCGCTGTTCCTTGGACTGCCCTGCGGAGTTGAATCGCCGGAGACCGACTGACGGGACCGCCCGCCGGGGCGCGTGGTGCTGGTTCGCGTTGTCGGCCCCTTGGCGCCGACGCGCGTCACCACCACCTTCGATCCGGCCTCCAGCTTGTCCACGCCGTTGGTGACCACCAGTTCTCCAGCCGAGAGACCCTCGTCAATCGCCGTCATGTCCTCACCGTTCACTTCCTGATCCGCGCCCGGCTTGATCTTGCGGATTTCAACCGTGTTATCCGGCTTGGCGACGTAAACGAACGAAAAATCCGGACCGGTCTGAACGGCCTCCGACGGAACCAGCACCACGTTCTTCAGCGTACTCACCAGCATTCTGACCGTCAGGAGCTGATTGGGGAACAGCTCGTTGTGGGTGTTGTCAAATTGCGCCTTGAGGTTGACCGTGCCCGTCGTGGTGTTCACCTGGCTATCGATGGCGATCAGCTTTCCCCTGGCCAGCACCTGATCGCCGTTTAACGCCGTCGTTGGCAGCGGCGGAACGTGGTCGGAACGGGTGATCACGTCCGGAATGGCATCTTGCTGAATCGCGAAAACAACCGTGATCGGCTGAAGCTGGGTGATGATCGCCAGCCCGGTTGCATCGCTGGCGTGAACAATGTTTCCCTGGTCCACCAGCCGAAGTCCGATCCGTCCCGTGATGGGAGAGTTGATCGTGCAGTAATTCAAATTCACCTGGGCGGCATACACGGCCCCCTGATCGCTTTTGATGATTCCCGAGTCCAGATCCACTGTCGCCTGCTGCGTATCGATCTGCTGCTGAGTGTATGCGTCGGGCGCTGCCTTGTACCGTTTCAAATTCACCTGATCGTTCGCAAGCGTTGCCTGGTCCTTGGCGAACTGCCCCTGGACCTGCTCCAGCACGGCCTTGTACGGGTTCGGATCGATTTGCACGAGCAGATCGCCCTGATGCACGATCTGCCCCTCCTCGTAGGCGACCTTGATCAGCTCTCCATCGACGCGCGTATGAACGGTCACCGTCTGCAACGGCGTCACCGTGCCCAGCAATCCATCGACATGAATGGGCAAATCCCCGATCCTGGCCGTCGCCGCATCCACGGGGATGCCCCGGCCCCCCGTGGCGGCGAGGCGATTGGCTGCGGCGCTTGAGCCGGCACGCACCCGAACAACGATTAGGTACGTCAGCCCCGCGACCACGCACAGCACGATCAGCCAGACGATCCAAAACCATCGGCGCCTTGGGGGGCCGGATGGTGGAGTTGGTTCAGTCTCGCGATAAGGCTGCGGCGATGGCACAACGGCTGTGTCCGCTTTTGTCATAGTATGCACAACGATTTTGGCTTCCAATGATAGCGGCCGGTCGCGGCAGCGTCCAAGGCCATGCGACCCTTCATTAACGCGGCAAAAAAGACCCTGGTCCGCATCGATCCCCCTGACAAATCTTCGGCGATTCACTTCCTGCGGATCAAGATGCCGCAAGCCCGATAAACCGGATCGGCGTCGCCCAATGTCCGAAAAACTATGCGCCTGCGGAGGCTTCGCCTTCCGCTACGGAGGCTTCGCCTTCCGCTGCGGAGGCTTCGCCTTGCGCTTCGGGAACCGTTCGCCTCACGCGATCGAGATGGATGGCCAGAACGGTTAGGTCAGCCGGAGTAATGCCGCTGATGCGAAGGGCCTGTCCCAAACTCCGGGGCGTGAACCTGGCCAGCTTCTGGCGGGCTTCGTTGCGCAGCCCGGCGATTTGCGAATAATCCATCGCCGTGGGGATCAGCTTTGATTCCATCTTTGCGAACCGCTCGATCTGCCGATCCTGCCGGGCAATGTATCCCTGGTATTTGAGGCGAGTTTCGAGTCGGGCGGCGATCGCGGGCTCGATCGCGGCGGCTTCGGGAAATCGAGCGGCCAATTCCTTCCAATCCACGTCGGCCCGGCGGAGATGGTCCTCCGCCCCGACTTTGCCCAGAAGCACCGCGGCCGCGGCCATCGCCTCACGCCGGGCGGTGAACGACGACCAGCGCCCATCATCCACCAGACCGATCTCGCGGCCGAGCGGAGTCAGCCGCTCATCCGCGTTGTCGCTGCGCAGTTGCAGGCGGTGCTCGGCGCGGCTCGTGAACATGCGATAAGGCTCGGTTGGGGGTTTGGTGACCAGATCGTCGATCAGCACGCCGATGTACGCCTGATCGCGGCGGAGAATGAAATCGCTCTCCTGCCCGCGGACGTATTTTGCGGCATTGACGCCGGCGACGATTCCCTGGGCCGCCGCCTCCTCGTAGCCGCTCGTGCCGTTGATCTGCCCCGCCAGAAACAGCCCCGCCACGCGCTTGGTTTGCAGCGAGCTTTGAATCTGGGTCGGCCAGACCATGTCGTATTCCACGGCGTAGCCCCAGCGAAGCACTCGCGCGTTTTCGAGGCCCGGAATCAGTCGGACGATTCTTTCCTGCACGTCCGCAGGCAGCGACGTGCTGATGCCGTTGCAATAAATTTCATCCGTGTCCAGGCCCTCGGGTTCCAGGAAGATCTGGTGTCGAGTTCTGTCGGCGAAGCGGACAACTTTGTCTTCGATGCTCGGGCAATAGCGCGGCCCGGTGCTTCGGATCTGGCCGCTGTACATCGGGGCGCGGTGAAGATTTTCGCGGATGATCTCGTGAATCCGCTCGTTGGTTCCGCCGATCCAGCACCGCACCTGCGGCAGCGGAGGGGACCAATCGCGGCGATACTCGTTGAGATAGGAAAACGGCATGGGCCGCTCGTCGCCGGGTTGCGGCTCGAATGCCGAGAAGTCGATCGAAGCGCGATGAAGCCGCGGCGGCGTGCCGGTTTTCAGCCGGCCCATTTCCAGACCCAGATTTTGCAGCGACGCGCTGAGACCGGTGGCGGCCGCTTCGCCGACGCGGCCGCCGGCGGTTTGGCTCTGGCCCGTGTGCATCAGCCCGCGCAGAAATGTCCCGGTGGTGACAACCACAGCCCGGCAGTCGATGCGCAAGCCGTCCTTGAGCAGAACCGCGCCGACCGCCGGCGCGGCGAGAATCTCCGCAACTTCGCCGGGAACGATCGTGAGATTTGGGCACGTGCCGAGCAAATGCTGGACTTGCCGGGCGTATTTATATTTATCCGCCTGCGCCCGCGGCCCCCAGACGGCCGGGCCCTTGGAGCGATTGAGCATGCGAAACTGAATGCCCGTCGCATCCGTCGCCAGGCCCATGAGTCCGCCCAGGGCGTCGATTTCGCGGACCATTTGGCCCTTGGCCAACCCGCCGATGGCGGGATTGCACGACATCTGCCCGATGCGGGAGGGATCCATGGTGATCATGGCGACGCGCGCCCCCAGGCGCGAAGCGGCCCAGGCGGCTTCCGCGCCGGCGTGTCCGCCTCCGATGATGATGATGTCGTAGTATGTGCTCAGGGGAATTTTCGGTAAGGGCAAAAGAAATCGCGATTGGAGAGTATTTCGCGTGTCCTGGTCAAGCAGTCGCCTAAACTCCTTCGTGCAGCATCTTTTCCCTCAGGGCGCGATCGGCCTGAAGTTTGTCCAATTCGTCGCGATACACGCGAAAGCTTTCCATTAGCGCCTCATGCGATCCGGCCCCGACGTCGTAGTCGCTGCGGGCCTGGATCAATTCGATGCATGCGTCGACGAATGGTTGGATTCGCAAGTCCGAGATCGGGCGAAGGCGTCTTAATTCCCTGATCGCTCGATCCACGGCCGCCGGCATCAGATGCTGCGTGCCTGTGGCCACGTCTCTGTCTGTCAGCATCGGAATGACGCTCGCGAGGCCCATGATCGCGTAATACTCCGACGCCAATGCCGTCAGCCTTTTCCGCTGCTTGTTTTGTGCGATCTGCAGCAGCAGCCTGGCCGAAAGATGATTCGGCGCCAGGTCCGCGACGCGCTTGAGCTTATTCAGCGCCTCATCGGTGCGGAGATAATTGGGTGACGCCTGCATCGATTCCTGAATCTCGCTGAACAGATTGATCGCGTCGCCCTCTTTGGCAGCGCGGTCGGTGCGGGCGACCGCCACGGCATCGTCAAGCGTTGAGATTCCGATCACCTGCACGTTCGTTATCTCCGAAACGCCGTTGTAGATCACCGCATCAACCAGTTCTTCAAAATCTTCATTCGGCAGCGCGACCAACGTGCATCCGGCGTCTTTCGCGCCGCGCAGCTTGGCGCCGACTCCGCCGACGACGCGGATCCGGCCGTCCGCGCTGACATCGCCGGTAATCGCAAACTGCGGGTCCACGTCGAAACCCTCAATTACCGACAGCATCAGCGTCCCCAGCGCCGCGCCGATCGATCCGCCGTCCTTGGGCGTATATTTATCCTCAAACGAAAACTCCAGCTTGCGCGCCACGATCCCTGGATGCTTGGCGTTGATCGCTCGCGCCACATCATCGAGCACCAGGTACATTTGACTGCCTACGGGAGACGTGAACTTCACCGGAATGGAATTATCTTTCGGCAATCCGGGCGTGACCGTCAGAATCAAATCCGACGCCAGACCAAGGGCATCGCCATTGTCCTGTTCCCGGACATATAGCGCCTTGATCGAGGCTTGCAATTTGGAAATGCGGGTCGTCGGCGCACCGGTTACGCTGTTTTGCAGCGCCACATTTGACGATGCGCCAGCCTGGGAGGTTTCGTCTTTCGGCTTCTCGTCGCTCGGCTGCGGATTGGATAGGGTCAGTTGCCTGGCGGCTACCATGGCGCCCAAGGATCCCCTGTCTGCCGGAATGGTCAGGTGCTGCGATTCGGCGAAGCTCTGCTTGTAAATTGCCATCGGCCCGCTTTGATCGCCTTTGAAGTGAAGCTCGGCGAATCTCGTCCAGCCCGTGGACGCGAGCGTGCCGCGCGCCCCCGCCGCCATTGGACCTTCGCCGACAAATACATAGACCGTGCTTCCCGATGGAGCGTCGATGGTGACATCGCTCGCGGCCTTCCACGGGCGCCGCGTGAAATTCAAATTGGCCATTTCGCTTGGAAACTTGTCCAGAACACAATCCTGATTGCTGAAGAGCTTGACGCCATTGGCGAGAGCATCCACGTCGGTGTCGCCGCTAGCGAACTGCACCTGGACCGCATCCCCCCCGCCGGCCAGCATCGAATCGTCGCCTGCCAACGCCCGCGAATTGCAAAGCGCCAGAATGCACACCGCGGCCGCGATGACGCTATGCAACAGGTGTCTCATGGAAGCTCCCTCGTTGCCGCCTATGTTACGTCATTTTGCGATTGCGCCCAGCGCCGCGGGTTTATTTCGGCCATTCCCTGATCACCGCCAGCCCCGAGGGATCGCGCCATAAAACGGGCTCGTTCGTATAGAATTGCTTGCTGCGAATCGCCACGATCATCAAGTCCGGCGCGTCGGGCGGGATTTTGCCCGATTCGATCAGCGGGATGCGCTCGGATTCGCTCTGGAAATTCATGGCCGGCTCCGATACCGGAAACTGCGTTCCATCCGAGCGCCGCCAGCACAGGTACGTCGTCCACCGTTCGGGATTATCCACGATGGCGCTCGGCGGCGTGTTGTGCTGAATCCAATCGCAGGCCTCCAGGAACTGCGGCGGGAGGCCGACAAGTTCGGCGTTGAATTTCCATTGATTCCAATCCACCACCGAAGCGGCGATGACGAGCAGCATCGTGATCCACAGCGGAATCTGAAGCTTCTGCCGGACGAACCAAACCGCCATGCCGGCGAAAATGGGCAGGAAATAATTCAAATCGCTGAGAAAGCGCGAGGGGGTGAAAAATGTGAATGCTTCCCTGTGCATCGCGCGAAGCAATAGGGGAAAAAGGTCCTCGCCGGCGATGAACATGACCGCCAAGGCGAGGGAAGGGATCGCCACGACCGGCGGACAGCGAAACTTGTGCAAAACACAAAGCAGGATTCCAAGCAGCGAGAAGAAAGTCAGGGCGTATCCAAAACCTCGCGGCAACGCCGAAAGGGGCAACAGGTCCTCACCGGCGGCAACCATTCCCGTGGCATGAAGACTGCCGAGGCGCATCGCGTAAGGGAAGAGGAAGAAAACATTCAGCAGCATCGCGGCGATGGCCGGGATCGCCAGCGATTTCCAACTTGCCCCCGCTCGGTCGCGAAATATTTGCCACAAAACCAGCAGCGCCAGGATGGCGCCGCTGACGACCATGACATGGTGATGCACCAAAACAGCCGATGCGTACAGGACGGCCATCGCCACCAGGCCCGCTCGTCGCGGGCGGTCGAGCCACAGGCTGAGCATTGCCAGGAACAGCAGCATGGCCAACTCGTTGGGCAATCCCCCCCAACGGAAATAGTCGATGCTCCCGTACCAGGCCCATAGGCCGTACGCGGCCGCGGAATAAAGAGCGATGGACGGATTGCCCATGGCTCGCCGGGCGAAGACGTAAACCTGCGCGGTCGTCAGGATTCCCAGAAACGGAATCAGGTCTTTGAACGTCGTGTGCAGCCCAAGCCCCGAGATTGCCGCCAACACAACCACGAGCACATGGCTGCCCGTGGGATAGTTGAGCTTCATATCCGCAAACGGCAGCCAGTCGTCGATGGAATGTTGGGCGAGTTGAATCTTCTTGATCAGGATGAGATGGAAAGTCGGATCGAGCGCTCCGGGCGGCAGTTGTTGCGTCAGCGCCAGGGCAAAACGGCTCAGGGCCACGAGCAGCAGCACGACAAGCATCCAGACCTGAGCGGCGGAATCGGCGCCGGCGGCGCGGCGTGAAAGGGACTTGATCCACGCCCCCACCGCCACGACCCCAAGGCAAGCCCACAGCGGATAAAACAAGCGCAGATCGATGTGGCTCGCGGCCGACGCGAGATATACCGCCAGCGCCAACCCCAGCGAGCTGCCGTTGGTGCAGCGCTCCAGAAAATTGTTTCCGAGCGAGAAGCAGCGTGCCAGACAGATTCCCGGAATCAGCACAAACAGGATGCCGGCCAAAAAGCGAATCAGCTCCATCGCCATTGGACAACAGTCAAAGCGAAGAAGATTCAAAATGCAACCGTGGGCGCGCGTACGCGGAAACCAGAAACCCGAAACCCGAATGACGAATAAAGTCCGAAACCAGAAATCCGAAACGGTCTTCATTCGGTCATTCTGGTTTCGGATTTGATTCGTCATTCTGGTTTCGGATTTCTGGTTTCCGCCCCGGCCAGACCTGAACGATCTTGTAGGCGGAATCGGACCACAGAACGGCCTGGGACGAACGCGTGTCGGCCGGCAGGATTTGAACGATCGTCATGCCCGGCGAATCCGGCGGGACTTCTCCGGACATGATCGCGGCCAAATGACGCATTAGACCCGCGTGGTCCGGGGTCGGCTCGGAATCGGGCAGAGGCGCGAATGTGGTTCTTCGCCAGGTGAGATAGGTCGTCCAGTTGTCGCGGTTCAGGACGACCGTGGATGGGGAAGTGTGGTCGTGAATCCATCGGCTTGCCGCCACGAAGCCGGGAGGCGCAAAGGAATCATGGGGCTGAATCAGGTCCTTCCATTGCCGAAAATCCGCCAGCGCCGCGCAGCACATGAGTGCCAGGACCCAGGGCGTCTTGATTCGCAGCCGTGCCTGAATGAGCGCGACGGAAATCGCCGCCAGCAGCGGCAGAAAATAATTCAAATCCGTCAGAAACCGCGAGGGTGTAAAGGCAATGGCCGAGGGCCCTTTCAACGCCTTCATGAGCAGCGGAATGAAACACTCGGTGACCAAAAACATACCCGCCAGCATGCCGGCCGCCCAAAAAACGACAGGATGAAACCGAGGCCCGCGACCCTTCGCCCAGAGCACCATGCCGATAATGGCCAAGGGGCCGTTGACCAAGCCAATGCCCGAGGCAATTTGCAGAATTCCCATTCGCGGCTCGCTGTTGGAAAGAACAATCGTGGAATTCAGCGTGGTGATCTTCAAGGCATAGGGGATCAGGAAAAATGCGTCGAGCAGCGCCGCGATCGCCATGGCCCGGATAAGAATTCCCCGCGAAGAAGCGGCGTTGAATTGGGACATGGGTACGACAGCGAACACCGCGAGAAGGATCCCGCTGACCAGCATGCAATGATGATGGACGAGAATCAGCGCGGCAAAAATGACCCCCATGGTCGGCACTCGGATCGAGGCGCGGATGTCATCCAGCCAGAGCGTCAACATCGCAATGAAAAAGAGCATGCCCATTTCGTTGGGCAATCCACCCCAGCGGAAGTAATCGTTGCTGCCGAACCATGCCCACAGTCCGTACGCCCCGGCGGACCAAAGGGCGACGGATTCGTCACCGGCTGCCCGGCGGGCAAAGAGATAAATCTGCGCCGTCGATAAAACACCCAGCAGCGGGATCAAATCTTTGAAGACGGCATGCAGCGGCAACGCGGTGATGGCCGACACAACGACCAACAGCGTGTGACTGCCGGTCGGATAGTTCAATGCGACGGAGTCGAACGGCCGCCAGTCATGAATCGCGTGCTGCGTCTGCTGGATTTTTCCGGCCAGAATCAGGTGGAACGTCGGATCGAACGGACCTTCGGGCAGCGGCTGGGGTAACGCGTTGCCAAAACGCACCGCGGCGACAAGAACAAGGATGACAACGATCCATTTGCTTTTCAGGCCCTGGCGGTATTTCGCGGGCGAAAACCACCGCGCCGCCAGACAAGCCAGCGCCGCCGCCGTCCAGATTGCGTAGAACCATCGAAGATTAAAATAACTGATGGCCGAAGCGAGATAGGTTGCCAGGGCCAGCCCAAGGCAACTGCCGTAGGTCCAGCGTTCGATGCGATCCCTGCCGAGGGAAAGGGCGCCTGCCAGCCAGATTCCAGGGATGAGGATGAGGAACAATCCACCGGCGAAGCAGAGGAATTCGACCAGCATTTCAATAGGGCTGGGTGGTGGTAAGCGTCGCCCCGGTGTTAAAGCTCCAGGCGTCCAAACTCGTTATGATTTCGGTGTCAACGTGCATGTCAACCATGAGGTAATTCGATCCGACCGAAGTTCCATGGCGGAAGCCATCGACCGCCTTCAGGAAATCATTCTGGTCTACGTTGTCCACTTCCATGTAGTAGTCGCCCTGAACGGACTGTTTTTCGCCCATCAGGATTGCGTTGGACGGAGACAGGTGATTGGGCAACGTTTTGCCGTACTTTTCGTTGAAGTACGCCATGTACTCGTTCACAATGTAGGTGTGCTGGGCATTGGGTTGTGGATCGACGTCGGTGGGACAGGTCATGATGGGCGGGTTCCAGACGCCTAGCACAGGGACCGTCCAGACATTGTAAACATAGGAATTCCACTTGTCGGGATACGCCAACACCAGCGAGCCGAGCGGGCCAGTGCCCAACAAGCTGCCGTCATCGGGATGGCCGAGGTAAACGGTGCTATTGCTCCACCCCAAGCCGTTTGGGAACAGCCAACCGTCATTTTGATCGGCATACAGCAGCATCGCCAAGCCGACCTGGCGCATGTTGCTCATGCACTGCACGGTCATGGACTGCTGGCGAGCGCGTGTGAGGGCGGGCAACAAAATCGCGATCAGCACCGCGATGATCCCGATGACCACCAAAAGCTCCACCAGCGTAAACGCGCCCTTGCGTGTGGGTTGCGATGGCCTGCTCATGTTGGGGCTCCCTCGTTGAACGAACCGGCGAATTCTACCCTATTTGACGGAATCCGCGAGCCCGTGCTTCATTAATATGTCCGACAAAGCTCCATTTGGGACTCCAAGACAACAAATTTTGGGCTTTTTCAATCACCAGCGGGCTTTTGTAGTCCGGCCAAGCCGCCGGCAACGCAGGAAAGTGGGGATGATGCCGGGCCAAACGCTGCCGAAGGGGCATGCAGGACAAGATATCGGCAGCCGAAAGATTGTAGATTTCGCAGCCGGGCCGGCTCGATTCGGCGGCGGCGGCAAACCCGCTGGCCAGGTCCGTCGCATGAATGAACGTCTCAAATCCATCGTGAAACGGCTTGTCGATGCGCTCGAAGCCCCGCAATTCCGTGTCGTTGAAATCCCTGGTCATCACCCAGGGAAAACGCAGAATTGAAATCGACACTCCGTCCTGCCGGCTTATGTATTTCGCGAACATTTCGTTGGCGACCTTCGAGACGGCGTAGGCGTTCATGGGCTGAAGGGGATGGGATTCGTCAATCGGAAAACGGACCGGCCCAATGCTGTTTTCGCCCCAGCAGCCGTAGACCTGGCAACTGCTGGAATAGACCGCGTGTCGCATACCAAGATCGGCCGCGGCCTGAAGAACAACCGATGCCGAGCGCGTGTTGTTCCAGTAAACCTCGTCCAACGGCACGCCGGAGTGGACGTTGGGAACCTCGGCGAGGTGGCAGACGACCTCACAATCCCCCAGCACGCCGAGGAGGGACTCGCGCTGGCGGACATCGCAATCGACGAATCGGGCGCGATCGTCGTCGCCGGGGCGGCGATCAAGGTTCAGGACCTGGTGCCCACGGTCCAGAAGGTGACGGACGACGAATCGTCCAACCCCCCCACTGCCGCCGGTCACCGCGATGCGAAGAGTTTCAGCCATGAGCGCGATGAAAGATAACTCCAATTGGACAGAAATGCGCGGTGTCAATTGCCGAATGCTCCCGGCGCGCCGGGACCAAATGCCCAATGGGGGGGAATGCCGAATGCCGATTGCCAAATGCCAAATGAAAGGCGAGAAACTGACCGTGCATTCACATTCGGCATTTGGAATTCGGCATTCGGCATTTCCTCCGACATTCGGCATTTGCTTTGCCGGCCGGTACGATTGCCTGACGTGCATCCATCAGGTTCCACTGACGACTGCCGCGGCTGGAGGCATTGGGGACCGGCGGCATTCAGCGCGGCGCTGGCGCTGGCGCTCTACGCCGTCACGCTGGGCGGCACCTATATCTACGACGACTCATATCTCATCGGCCTCGACGATCGCGTACAACATCCAAAGCTGTGGGGCCAATTCTGGACCCGTGATTATTTCGGTGAATCTCCTAACGAGGGGGTCGACAAGCTCTATCGCCCGCTGGTCTCGCAGAGCTACGGATTGCAATGGTGGCTGCACGGCAACCGGCCGTGGGCGTTCCACCTGGTGAATCTGCTGCTGCACGCCGGGGCATGCGCCCTCGTCGCGGAATTCGCCCGAAGATTGGCGGATTGGCGCGTCGGGCTGATCGCGGGATTGCTGTTTGCCGCGCACCCCGTGCATGCCGAAGCCGTCGCGGAAGTCGTCGGACGCGCCGAACTCGCGTGCGCCATCGGTGTTGTGGGTGCGATGGTCCTTTTCCTCCATCGCCCAATGACCCGCTGGCGGGCGTTGTCCATCTTCGCTCTCTGCCTCGTCGCGGTTTTGAGCAAGGAGCAGGGAATGCTCTTGCCCGCCCTGCTCGGGATCCTCGTACCGGTGCGGCAGGCGATGTTCGCCAAGAAAACTGAACTCACGCCGAAGCAGACCCACGCCGAGCGGCAGGCCGTGCTCCTGATGTTTGCCCTGGTCATCTGGAGCGTGATTGGGCTGATCCTGCTTCGGGAGGAAGTCCTCCACCTGAAATTTGAATGGGACCGCGGATTTCTCGACATCGCCAAGCAGCCGATGATCCTGTCGCCGCTCCTCGACCGCCGGCTGATTCCGCTGGCGCTGCTCGGAAGATATTTCCAGTTGCTGGTGATGCCGCTGAAGCTGTCGATCGACTACGGACTGAGCGTGATCGGTCCGACGATCGGCCGGGACGATCCATATCTTTGGCTCGGCGCCGCGGTGCTGGTGGGCTGGACGGCGTGCCTGTGCGTGAGCGTGGCGCGGCGGAAGTGGACGGCCGCGTTTTGCCTCGTGGCGCTCGCGCTGACGTATTCCATGGCTTCCAATGTCGTCATTATCGGCACGATCTTCGGCGAGCGGCTCATGTATTTGCCGTCGGTCTTTTTTGTCATCCTGGTCGCGATGGCCCTGGCCAGGTTGCGGCCAACCGCTTGGGGAATCCTGCTAGCCATGCTGCTGGTGCTGGCATCGCTCAGGACGTGGACGTACGTTCGCCGCTGGAACGATCGCGATGCGTTCTATGAATACGCTCTGAAGGAGCAGCCGAAATCGTTGGAGATTCATCTTCTGGTCGCGTTCGCGGATTATGAGGAGGGCCGATTGCCCGAGGCCCGGCGAGTCATGGATGATGCCATCTCTATTTATCCGAATTACTGGGAACTGTGGAAGATGAACGGTCTGATCGACATGAAGGCGGGCGACTGGGACAAGGCCGTGGCCGATTGGAAACGGGCATTCGACCTGCACCACGCGGAGAATCTGAGCGATCAGTTGGCAAAGGCGATGCAGATGAGGGAAAAGCACCGTGCGACGACGCGGCAATCTTCTTCAATCCCGCGGGTTCCATAAGCTCAAAGTCTTATTTAACCGCGGAGTGCGCTGAGCACGCGGAGACAGACGCGGAGATGAAACACATAAAAAACGAATTTTTCTCAGTTCTTCTCAGCGATCTCCGCGTACTCCGCGATTAAAGTTTGGATCGAAAACGGCGCGGGCGTCATTTTTCGCGGCTGATCCAGCCGGAGCGGCGGTGGACTCTCACGTCGGCGGGGAACTGTTGTTTTGCCGGCGTGGCGGCGTCGGCGGCGAGGTCGCGGAGGCGGTCGAGCATCGCCGGGGTCAGCTTGGCCGGCGGGACGCCTTGCGACGTGAGCCAGCGGCGGGCGGATTCGCGGGCGAGCACTCGCGGGGATTCCGCCAGGGCAATCGCGGGAAATCTCTCATTCAGCGTCGGGGCGGCTTTGCCAATCCATTTCGAATACTCCGCGCAGGCCCGGCCGACGGCCAGCAATGGCTCGTGCAGATCGGGGCGGGATTCGAGAAATCTGCGGATGCGGTTGCGCGCATAATGCTCGGATTGATTGCTCGCGTCCTCACGCCAATTCTGCCCTCGGGCGGCGAGGAAACTGCGCAGGTCCGCTCGTCGGATATGCAGCAGCGGGCGGAGGAGGGTTAGTTCGCCGAGCCGGCGGCGGGCGGACATGCCGGACAGGCCGGCCGGGCCGGAGTTGCGCAGCAGGCGGAGGAAGATCGTCTCGGCCTGGTCGTCGGCTTGGTGGCCAAGGATAACGCCGAGGAGGTTTTCGCTCGCGACCGTGCGGCGGAAGAGTTCGATGCGAAGGGCGCGGAAGCGGGCGGAGAGATTTTTCGGGAGTGATTGCATCTGCGGCTCGATCTGGTCTCGGCGGGCGATCGTGACCGGGAGATCGAGTTGCTTGGCCAGGTCGCCGACGAATCGGGCGTCGCCAGCGCTTGCCTGGCCGCGGGTTTGATGGTCGAGATGGACGATATGGAGAAACAGATTGGGGCGGCAGTGGAGGAGAAGGAACAGCGCGACGCTGTCCGCGCCGCCGCTGACGGCGACGGCCCAGCGGCCGGGGGGGACTTGGGCGGCCTCGGGGATCACGCGGCTATTTTACATGGAAAAAGCCCACGGCGACGCCGCGGGCTTTAGAAAGCCGCTTTCGATTTCCGGGCAAATGGATTCAGTTGCCGCGACGGCGACGGAGCAGACCCAAGCCGGCGAGGCCGAGCAGCGACGCGCTGGCGGGCTCGGGGACTGCGGTGCCGGAGATGGTGATGTTGTTGAAGCTCCAATTGCCGGAGCTGTTGTTGTAATCGCCGCCGGCGGCGGAGGCGTAGTTGCCGTCACCGTTGGTCGATGAATAGTTCGAGTCCGTCGCGACAGGTTTCACCGACACCAATTGAACCGCGAAATCAGAGCCGCCAACACCAGGAATACTCACCGAGATATTCGGCGTCGTTGCACCGTAGAAGTTATTGGCCGGCGAAAAAACATAGTCAGAGCCAACATCGACCCAGGTAGGACTCGCGTTGCTGGCATCCAACGTGTACTGAATCTGCATATTCGCAACGCCTTGAGTTGTGTCGTACCAATCGAACGAGAGGTTGAGATTGGTATATCCGGCCGTGCTCTCCACGAACTCCGCGCCTTGCGTGTAGTTCGGAGCGGAGTTGTTCCAACCGTTGGCCAGGCCAGCGCCCGCGTTCTTCTTGTTGCTGTTTCCGCGGATCCGCCAGGCGTATTCATTGGACGGCGGCGTTCCCGAGGTATTGGGCTGCGTAACATCGTCATTGGTGACTGAACCGGGACCCTCGCCACCGGCGTAGGAATAGTTATTCGTCATGCCCAGCGAAACAGCCGTGCCGCTACCGGTCGTAGGAGCCGGGCTATTGTCTGGCGCCCCAACCGTCGCGTTAAAAGCCCATTGCGTGATAATGTCCGCCGATGCCGCATGCACGCCAACAACGCTGAAAGCGGCGGCGGCAAGCACGCCAATTGCCTTACTGGACCTCATCATAGATTCTCCCTCCCCTTTGCTCGGGGAACGTTTTCTAAACAACTAGGCGGGATACGCAATCCGAACATTCGGATCCAAACGTTCCCATCCCGAGGCCGTGCTTCGTCGCAAAGCAGGTGCGCGACCCCGCATACGGCGAAGGCGGAGTATAGGAATCTATGTGAGCGATCAATCAGCGGTAAATTAAGCGAAGAATAAAATTACATTGGCAATCGATGAAGGTCGGTTGGCCGTTGGACCGCCGCAAGATGACAGACTCGCCAGCGCATTACGCACCCCCGTTTCGCAACCTCCTACCAAAAACGCCGCGGGCGGGCCGTATCGATACGGAGATCAGTAGCACTATCCTGTTTCATTCGCCCCCCTTTGATTTCCCGTTTGATTTCCCCGGCTTTATTCCCGAATGCGCCAATTTAGATAGAATTTATAGGGAAGGGCTTGCAAACGCTTGGCGGTGTCCCTAGACTCGCGCTTTTGGCTAACCTTGTGAGACACAGCCAAGCATCCTCAGTTGCCTGCCCCCAAAAAGCCCTCCGGGCCGCTCTCCAGGCCTGCGCGAACGTAACGTGCGGATGTAAGCGCGCGTCCGCGTGTTGATCGATCAGGGTCGTCCCTCCTTCAACCCGCGACGCGATTCTCCTTGGTTCCCCCCGGGCGGGAGCCCGCGGCGACTGCTTCATTCACAATACAGATTACCAGTTTGGCCAGGCTGCATAGCGGCGGCTTGGCGCTAAAAAGGATCATGCCATGAAGACGTTCATCTTTGCTGCGTTCACTACAGCCGCGCTTGCCCTTCCAGCGGCTGTCTTGGCCGACCCGGGCGAACCGCTGACGGCGCAATCTGCCACAGCATCGTCCGATCGTTCTGAAATCTTTGAGACTTCTCCTTCGAGATTCCAGTTCCTTGATAATGACCCGACTTACGCCGACGACGCCCAGCCGCAAACAACCGAGAAATCCGCGCCTCCGCAAAAAGGTCCGCCCCTGCCGTTCCACGTCATCGAAGGCTACGGAGGCGGCGCCATCACACCCATGGCCTACCTCGTCAATCCGCCACTGGGCGACCACGCCGTCGGCCTGCCGGCCGCCGCGTATTCCTATGTGAACCTCGGCCAGAAGGACCTGCAAGCCTTCACCTTCACCGAGAATCTTCTTGGGCGAGTGGAGATCGGATTCGGCGCGGACCGCCTCGATTTGGGCACCCTCCCCAACGACATTCAGAAGGCGACCACCGTCAACATCGACGCCACCGAAGTATGGCTCTACAACGTCAACGCTCGCGGCCTGATTCTTCCGGAAAACAGCTTCAATTGGCAGTGGGTGCCCGCGGTTACCGCAGGCGCTCACTTCAAGTACAATGACGGTATCCGGAGCATCAATGATCGGCTCGGCGGCGCGTTGACTTCCATCGGCTACCGCAACCCCGACGGCTTCGATTTCACTTTGACCGCCTCGAAAACCCTTCCCAATGTGTTCGGGCGGCCTTTGATCGTCTCCGCCGGTGGACGCGCTAGCGAAGGGGCGCAGCTCGGTTTTCTCGGCTTCGCCAATCACTATAATGCCACCTTCGAAGGCAACATCGCTTATTTGCCGACCGACTGGCTGCTGGTCGCTTACGAATATCGTGGAAAGACCGACCCCTACGGTCAGATCCCCGGACTGATCGGCAAGGAAAACGATTGGCACTCCCTGGACGTGAGTTGGCTGGCCAATTCGCACGTCGATGTGACTGCCGGTATCTGCTATTTCGGCGTGCTTGCCAATGCCCGGGCGGACTCCGCCTTCTGGCTTCAGCTTAAGTATGAGTTTTGAAGTGCTATGCAGCGCAGCTCCCTTAACGACAGGAAGGTCAACATGTCAAAACCGACGGTTTATTCATCCATTGTCCAGACGACCTACAACACGCCCCTGGTTAAACTCTCCCGGCTCGTGCCCGAAGGCGCGGCCGACGTCCTGGTGAAGCTGGAGTTCTTCAATCCCCTGGCCAGCGTCAAAGACCGCATCGGCCGGTCGATGATCGAGGACGCCGAAGCCCGCGGCATATTGAACCGCCAAACACACATCATCGAGCCCACCAGCGGGAACACGGGTATTGCGCTGGCGTTCGTCGCCGCCGCGCGCGGTTATCGCCTGACTCTGACGATGCCGGAGTCGATGAGTCTCGAGCGGCGGGCCCTGCTCAAATTCCTGGGCGCCAGCCTGATTCTGACCCCCGCCGCCGACGGAATGCGCGGGGCCATCAACAAGGCCCAAGAATTGGCCGACGCGACCGACAACAGTTGGGTGCCCCAGCAGTTTGACAATCCCGCCAATCCCCTCGTGCACGAGCAGACCACCGGGCCGGAAATCTGGAACGATACCGGCGGCAAGGTGGACGTGATCGTCGCCGGCGTGGGCACCGGCGGGACGATCACCGGCGTAACCCGATTCCTTCGCTCCAAAAACCCGGACGTCCGCGCCATCGCCGTCGAGCCGACCGAATCACCCGTCATTTCCGGCGGGAAGCCCGGCCCCCACAGGATCCAGGGCATCGGCGCCGGATTTGTCCCCAAAAATCTCGACACGTCGCTCCTCAACGGCGTGGAAACCGTCACCAGCGACGAGGCCGTCCAGACCGCCCGCCGATTGGCCAGGGAAGAAGGCATCCCCGGCGGAATCAGCTCGGGCGGAAACGTGGCCGTTGCCCTTCGCCTCGCCGCTCGAAACGAATACCATGGCAAAACCATCGTCACGTTCCTTCCCAGTTTCTCCGAAAGGTATCTGTCGACCGTGCTATTCCCGCAGGAACAACCGGCCGCATCCAAATGACCAAAACGGTTTCCCGTTCAGAAAGGAATTACTTAATGGCTAACTCACCGTCTCTTCATCTCGGCACGCTGGCGTTGCACGCCGGACAGGAAGTGGATCCCACCACCACTGCCCGGGCCGTCCCGATTTACGCCACGACTTCGTACGTTTTCAAGAGCCCGGAACATGCGGCGAATCTCTTCGGCCTGCGCGAATTTGGCAATATCTACTCGCGCCTGATGAACCCCACCAACGACGTGCTGGAAAAACGTCTGGCGGCGTTGGACGGCGGGGCGGCGGGTCTGGCTTTTGCCTCCGGCCAGGCCGCCATCACCGCCGCTTTGCTGACCATCGTCCACTCGGGACAGAATTTTCTCTCCGCCACCAGCCTCTACGGCGGAACCTGGACCCTCTTCACCCAGACTTTCAAACAGCTCGGCGTCGAGGTGCGATTCTTCGATCCGTCCAAACCCGAGACGCTCAGCAAGCTCGTGGACAAGAATACTCGGGCCGTTTATCTGGAGACCCCGGGAAATCCCAAGAACGACGTTCCGGATTACAAGAAGCTGACCGATATCGCGCACCGTCATGGCCTGCCGACCATCGTCGACAACACCGCATTGACCCCGGCGCTGTTCCGCCCCATCGAGCACGGCTTTGACATCGTCGTCTATTCCACCACCAAGTTCATCGGCGGCCACGGCGTGCACATCGGCGGGGCGATCGTGGACAGCGCCAAATTCCCGTGGGCCAAGGACCCCAAGAAGTGGCCGGAATTCACCGCGCCCGATCCGTCGTATCACGGGATCGTGTTTGAAGAGGCGCTGCGCCCCATCGGCAACATCGCCTACATCATCTATATCCGCACCCACTGGCTCCGCGACACCGGCGCGTGCCAAAGTCCGTTCGCCTCGTTCCTGACCCTCCTCGGTTTGGAGACGTTGCACCTCCGTCTGCAACGCCACTCCCAAAACGCCCTGGCCGTGGCGCAGTTCCTCCAGAAGCATCCGGCCGTCGAATGGGTGAATTATCCGGGCTTGCCCGAGCATCCCGATGCGGCCAACGTCAGGAAATACCTGCCCGACGGGCAGGGCGCGATCGTCGGGTTCGGCATCAAGGGCGGCAAGGCCGCGGGCGAAAAACTCATTCTCAACGTGAAGCTCTTCAGCCACCTGGCCAACATCGGCGACGCCAAGTCGTTGATCATCCATCCGGCAACGACGACCCACTCGCAGTTGACGCCCGAGGAACAGGCCCAGACCGGTGTGACTCCGGAATACGTGCGCCTCTCCGTCGGAATAGAGGACGTGCGTGACATCATTGCCGATCTGGACCAGGCGCTGAAGGCATCGCAGACATGAACGAACCCGCCGACAAGGCGATTTTTGAAAGCAGCGACAGCCTCCGCTCCGCCGCCGCCCTGCCGTACGCCCAATCGGTGACCTTCACCCAGCCGCTGAAGCTAGAGTTGGGCGTGCGGCTTCCCCATATCACCGTCGCCTACGAAACGTATGGAACGCTGAATGCGGCGCGGAGCAACGCCGTGTTGATTTGCCACGCGCTCAGCGGGGATTCGCACGTGGCTCGGCACGACCCGGCCGACTCACCCGGGTGGTGGGACATCGCCGTGGGTCCGGGAAAGGCCATCGACACCGATCGTTTCTTCGTGATCTGTCCCAACATTCTGGGCGGATGCCGGGGCACGACCGGGCCCAACTCCATCAATCCCGCCACCCAGCGCCGATACGCCGCCACTTTCCCCACCGCCACCATCGGCGACACCATCGAGGTGCATCGGCGGCTGCTGGATCATTTGGGGATCGAGCGCCTTCATGCCGTCCTCGGCGCCTCCATGGGCGGCCAGCAGGCCATGCTCTGGGCGACGCGATACCCCCAGCGCATCCATTCCTGCATCCTCATCGCGACGGCGGCGCGGCTCAGCAGCCAGGCTTTGGCCTTTGACGTCGTCGCTCGCAACGCCATCCTCCGTGATCCAAACTATCGCCGCGGCGACTATTACGATCACCCGCCGGGACCGGCCGTCGGTCTGGCCATCGCTCGCATGCTCGGTCACATCACTTATCTGTCGCAGGAAGCAATGACGGCCAAGTTCGACCCCAGCCGCCTGCGGCCCAGCGAGGTCCAAACCGCTTTCGAAAAGCGCTTTTCCGTCGGGGCCTATCTGGCCCACCAAGGCGACAAGTTCGTCGAGCGGTTCGATGCCAACAGCTACGTCACCCTCTCTCTCATGTTGGACCTGTTCGATCTGGGCCACTCCCACGCCGACTTGAGCGAAGCATTTGCCCCGGCCACGTGCCGGTGGCTGGTCCTCAGCTTCTCCAGCGACTGGCTCTTCCCCACGCATCAAAGCCAACAGATCGTCGATGCGCTGATCGACAGGGACAAGCCCGTCAGTTCCTGCGAGGTGCAAACGTCCTCGGGACACGACGCGTTTCTCCTGCCCGACAACCTGGACATCTACGGCGGATTAATCCGCGCATTTCTCGACGGCACCAGCCCCCGCTCGCCCTCCGCCGCCACCGCTGAGGAGTCGCCAGAGCCGCTAGCCCCTGCCGCGCTGGCCCCCCTGCCGATCTACCATGGCAACCGTCCCGACCATTTGGCCATTCTCGGGCTCATTCCGCCGGGCAAAAGCGTTTTGGATCTTGGCTGCGGCAACGGCGAACTGCTCTCGCGGCTGTCCCACGCCGGCGGCGGCCGACGCATGGGCGTCGAACTGGAACCCGATGCCATCATCTCCTGCCTCCAGCGCGGCCTGGACGTCGTGCACGCCGACGTCTCAAAACCCCTCGCCGCTTTCCGCCATCATCAATTCGACGTCGTTGTCCTTTCCCAGGCCCTGCAATGCATCGCCGATACCGAGCGCATTCTCAATGAAATCGTCCGCATCGGCCGTCTCGCCATCGTCAGCTTTCCCAATTTCGCCTATCGCCGGCTCCGCGAGATGTTCTGGCGCGAAGGCCGATCGCCCAAGATGGAAGGATCGTTCCGCTTTGATTGGTATGACACGCCGAATCGGCGATTCGCCTCCATCCTCGACGTGGAGGATCTCTGCCGCCGGTTGGACATCTCCATTGTGCGCAAGGTTTGCCTCAACAGCGAAGAGCGGCGATTCGTCGAGGACGACCCCAACCGCAATGCCACCGAAGCGATCTTCGTTCTGGTTCGGGAGAAGACCAAAAATGGCGACGCCGTTTAACGCTACGCAGAGCGCGTTACCCGCCGGATGAATTCGTCCATTGATCCCACATTTTGAGGAACGCCGCCTCCAGGTCGCGGGCGAACTGCAAGCCGTCCATGAGCGGAGATTTGAGCATTCGCCCGCGAAGGTTCGAACGTAAATCGGAGAGGAGAGGAAGATCGCTCGCCAGCGCTCTTGCCGCTGAAATGTATTGCTCGGGGGACTGGGCAATGTACTGCGGCAGATTCAAGTTGCCCAGGATGCTGGTTCCACTGCGTCCGACGGAGGTCTTTCCGCGCAGGGTGATGGTCGCAACGCCCATCCACAGCGCGTCGCAGGTGGTGATGCCCCCGCCGTAGGGAAACGGATCGAGGGCAATATCAATTCGCTGGTAGCTCTGGATGTACTCCGGCCAGGGGAGACGCTCGACGAATTCGATTCGATGTGCGGCGATGCCGGACGTCTGGAACCGCTGGATCAATTGCTGGCGATGCCTGCCTGCGGGGGCGTGGAGCAACAGACGGGAACGGGGCGCCGCCTGCATGAGATCGCGCCACAAATCGAGCGTCGGACCGGAGATCTTCTGAAAGGCGTTAAGGGACCCGAAGGTGATCGTTCCCGTGGAAAGCGCGGGCGGGGGAACGACCGGCGGAGTCGGCCCCCCGGGCCGATAGCACCAATACGTCCGAGGCAGGCGAATCGTGCGTTCGGTGTGATCGGCCAGTTCCTCGTCGGAATCTAAAAACGGGTCGGAGAGGCGATAATCCATGGCCTCCAGGCCGGTGCTTCCGGGATATCCGAGGTAGCTGACTTGGATGGGCGCGGGCTTGCGGGCGAAAATGAGAAGCCGATTCCCGCCGGTGTGCAGGGACAGGTCGATGAGAATATCGATCTGATCTTCGCGGATCATTTGGGCCGCGTGTTCATCGGAGATCTTCGTGATGTCTCGCCACGATGCGACATGCGACTGCAATTGCCGGGTGACTGCGTCGGGGCTGGCGACGCTGGAATAGCAGGAGATGTGAAACAACTTGGGATCATGCTCGGGGAGGAACGCAAGAAGGTTCCACCCGACCACGTGCTCGCGAAAGTCGGGCGAAACGTACCCGATGCGAAGGGGCGGCTCGACCGAGTTGCCCGATGTCCCCTTGGGCCGGCGGCGACGGAGGTGGGGAACGATCGTGACCTTCAGCGGGTAGGCGTGACGCTGATTCCATCGAATCAGTTCCCGCCGAATCTCCGCCGCGCTGATCGACGCCTTGAAATGAAGAGCATAGATGCGATTGCTGTGGGCGGCGGCGGCGGATGGGTTCGATGCCAGGATCCGATCGAAGCAGGCGACGGCTTCGTCGATCCTGCCCAGCTCCAGCTGGGCCATGCCGAGGTTGTTGACCCCGTCGCGAGCATCGCTCCGCAGGGTGATGGCTCGCTGATACGCGTCGATCCCATCCTCCAGTCGCCGGCTTCGACACAGGGCATTGCCCAGATTGAATAGGGCCTCGGGAAAGTCGGGCCGCAATTCCAGGGCCTTGCGGCTGGCGGAGATCGCACCGGGGAGATCGTTCAGCGTGAACCGAATCCGGGCCAGATCGCAATGGTATTCGGCGACGGCCGGATCAAGTGAAATGGCGCGGCCGACCAAATCGACGGCTTCCGCCGCCTGGCCAAGCTGGAACACCGCCAGTCCGAGCAGGAACACAGACTGGGCATCCTCCGGCGCGAGTTGAAGCGCTTCTCGATAGAGTTCCACAGCCTCCGGCAGCCGACCGGCGAGATGATGGTCCCGAGCGGCGTCGAGGATCTCGTCGAGAGTTTGGGACATCAAATTCCCGCCGCGAAGCGAACGACAATCGTAACGCCGGGGGATTTCGATGCCATGGATCGCTCACGGTTTGGCCAGCTTGCCGAGTTCCCGACAAATCCGCCGAATCGGCGAATGCCAATCGCCGATCTTGCTCTGGCGGAAGAGGCGCATCGTTGGATACCAGGGTGAGTCGTCGCGATCCAAAAGCCAGCGCCAATCGGGCACGAACGGGAGCACAAGCCAGAGCGGCTTTCCCATGGCGCCGGCCACGTGGGCCACGGCGCTGTCGCAACCGATGACCAAATCGAGATTGGCGATCAGCGAGGCGGTGTCGGCGAAATCCTGGAACTCCGCGGTCCAATCGGTGATCTGAAGGGCTTCGGGCGGCGCAACTGTTTCGGCGGCGGCGGGACCTTGTTGCAGGCTGCAAAACCAGGTGTTGGGCACTGCCCCCAGCGGCGCAAGCGATGCCAGCCCCGGGGAGTGGGTCGCGCTGTCCTTGGAACCTGCTTTGCCCGACCAAACCAGGCCGATTTTGATTCGGCCATCCCGCGGGATGCGGGCTCGCCAGCGATCGGCGAGGACCGGATCGGCGAAAAGATACGGAACGTTGGCGGGGATGTTCTGGAGCGTGGTTTCGAAAAGTCGCCCAAGGCTGCCCAGGGGAGACTGCACGTCGAACGGCGGAATCTCCTCCGGCGGGCAGATGATTTCATCGAGGCATGGAACGGTTCGAAAGAGCCGGCGAAGTTCGGGGAAGGCGGTGAGGATCGGTTTGCCGCCGCGCTGCGCGATCAACGGAATGTACCGGACGAACTGAATGCAATCGCTGAATCCCTGCTCGCAATCGAGAAGAATACGGCGGTCTTTCAGGTCGCCGCCGTCCCACAATCCTCTTTGCCGATAGCGAGCGGGGGTCGCCAGGCCATTGGCCCGCCAGCGCGCCTCGTAGCCCAGCCAGCCTTCGCGGAATTCTCCTTTGAGAAGCTGGAGCAAACCCAAATTCCATTGCGCCGGCGGAAAATCAGGCTGGATTGCCAGGGCCTGGCGAAAGAAATCGATCGCCTCGTCGATCTCACCCGTTTGGTGGTGAAGAGCGCCGAGAGTGTTGAACAGGTTGTGGTCGGCCAATCCAAGGCCTTGGGCCTTGAGAGAAGCGGCGATCGCTTCCTCGCGTCTGTCCTGCTCGAGCAGGGCGATGGCGATCCGGTAATGAACGAGGGCGCTAGGCTCGATTTCCAGCGATCGGTTGAACGATTCGATCGCCTGATCGAACGCCTTCATTTTTAGAAGCACATCGCCGAGTTCGTTGTAAGCCTGCGGGAAGCGGGACTCCAATGCCAGCGCGCGGCGCAAAGCGTCCGCCGCTTCGTCGAGGCGATTCTGCTGATGCAGGCAGCGGCCGAGGTTGTACCAGGCATGGGCGGAATCCGGCTCCAGCGCTAGGGAGCGCCGGGCCAGATCGATCGCTTCATCGACAGCCCCTCGCTGCGACAGCAGGCCGGATAAATTGCGCAGCGCTTCCGAATATTCCGGCCGGATCGCCAGAGCGGCGCGATAGGCGGTCACCGCCTCGTCCATGCGGTTTAGCTTCATCAGCGCGTTGCCGAGGCTCAAATGCGTCGGCGCGAAATTCGCTTGAAGCGCCAGCGCCTGCTGAAGGATTTCAACGGCTTGCTCGTGGCGGCCGGCCTGCGAGAGCGCGCTGCCCAGGGCGTCGAGCAGCTTGAAATTATTCGCACCCATCCCCAGCGCGGTCTGGAGCGATTCGATCGCCAACTCGAATTTTCCGATCTTCATCAGGGCCGTGCCGAGGTTCGCGTGTGCCTCGAGCAAATCCGGCTGCAGGACCAGGGCGCGCTGATAGACCTCGATGGCGTCGGGGATTCGGCCGAGCGTCGCCAGCACGGCGCCGAGGCTCGCGTGATATTGGCCGGCCGTCGGATTGAGCGTGATGGCGCGGCGGATGAAATCCAGCGCCGCTTCGCCCTGGCCCATCTGGCTGGCCAGAACGCCCAGGAGATGCAGAGCATGCGGGCTGTTCGGATCGGCCAGGAGAACCTGGCGATAAATCTCCTCCGCCTCGCGCAGCCGCCCGGCCTGGTGATGCTGGACCGCCAGATCCAACGCCTCCTGAACATTCACGGTTTTTGAGCCGGGCTTTTCCATGGATGCCCCGTCACGTGCCAGCAAGGGTCTGATTGAACGCTTTGAAAATTCACGCAGGCCCGTCGCCTGTTTTTTGCATTGTGCGTTGCTGGCGCCATTTTAGCCACATCCGCCCATAGGCTGATTCCACATCGCGGGCAAAACGACGCGCATCCATCAGCGGTGAGGAGAGCATCCGCTGGCGAAGGCCCGATCGCAGCTCGGCGAGCCGAGGCAAGTCTTGCGCCAATTTCGTCGCGATGGCAACGAACTGTTCCGGAGTCTGGGCTGCCAACTCGGGCAGATTCAGGTTCGACAGTTGGCTCAGACCCGCGCGGCCGACACACGTCCGGCCGACGAGCGTCACCACCGGAACCCCCATCCACAGAGCATCGAGACTGGTGCTGTGACCATTGTACGGAAAGGTATCCAGTCCAATGTCTATCTTGCTGTAATAATTGAGATACTCGCGCCGCGGTTTGCGAGTGAGGAATTCAATGCGATTGGGTTCGATCCCGAATGATGCCAGTTTTCGGGCCAGACGTTCTCTGGCGGAGCCTTGCGGGCTGAGAACGATCAGCCGCGAACCGGCAACCGCGGCCAGGACCTTTGCCCACAGGGCCAGGACCGCGTCGTTGAACTTCCAGAAGCCGTTGAGGCACCCGAAAGAAACGGCCCCGCCTTCAATGGCCGGCGGCGCGGAGACCGGCGGAGCCTCGGACAATTCCATGCCTTCCGGGTCATAGCACCAGAAGGTGCTGGGCAGACGAATAGACGTTTCCACGTAATGGTCGTCGCCGATGCCCGGCGGATCCAGGTGCGGATCGGTCAGGCGATAGTCGATGGTCTCCAATCCTGTTCCGGCGGGATATCCGATAAAGGTCGCCTGAACCGGAGCAGGCTTGTGTGCGAATACCATGAGGCGACTGCCGGAGGAGTGCAGCGAAAGATCCACGAGTATGTCGATCGCGTCGTTACGGATCATTTGCGCCGCCGCTTCGTCGTCAACCCCGAATATGTCGCGCCAGCCATTGCAGCAGGCGCGCATTCGATCGGTCAGGGCCTGGCGCTTTATGCTGCTGGAATAACAGTAAATTTCAAACCGATCGCGGTCGTGCTCGCGCAACAGGGGTAAGATATTTCGGCCTGCGGGGTGGTCGTTGAAATCGGCGGATACATACCCGATGCGCAGTCGGCGGCCGACGGACGGGTCGTTGGCGTGCGGGCGCCTCAGCGAGCGGATGGGTTGAGCGTGAACCTGGTTCCATCGCCGCTGTTCCGCGAGGATGGCCACGGGATCATCGCAAGTGTAACTGAGGATCAGCAGGTAGTTGCTGTGCGCCGCAACCCAGCCTGGAGCATCGCGCAGCAATCCCTTGAACAAGGCGAGGGTCTCATCGGCCAGACCACTTTGGATCATCGCCGTGCAGAGATTTAGCCGAGCCGATGAATTGTCGCTCTGTAGGCGAAGGGCGTTCCTGAACGCTTCGATGGCTTCATCGGGCTGGTCCTGCGCGGATAAGGCGCAGCCGAGATTGTTGTAGGCATCGGCAAAGTCGGGCTGGAGGGCGATCGCCCGTCGAATCAGTTGGATGCCGGCCTCTGCCTGACCCACCTGCCCGCCCAAAACGCCCAGAAGATGGAGCGCTTGCGCATTGTTCGGTTCAGCGGCCAAGATTCGGCGATAAATCCCTTCGGCCTCGGCAAGCCGGCCGGCGCGGTGATGCTGGACGGCCAAATCCAGGGCCTGCTGAACGGTGAGGGCGGGGTTCGGCGCTTCCATGGGCGGGCATCACGGGAGAATGTCAAATGCCGATTGCCAAATCCCGAATGAAAGCCGATCGCTTGGCTTTTCATTCGGCATCTGGCAATCGGCATTCGGCGTTATCTCATCGCCTTACGCGCTTTCCTTGCGCCGTTCGGGCTTCAGCTCGAAAAGGCTCTGCCGGCCGCTGACGATCTCCTCGGTGATGATGTACTTTCCGCCCTGCTGCTGGTCCGGCAGGCGATACATCAAATCGAGCATGATCTCTTCTATGACGGCCCGCAGGGCTCGTGCCCCGGTATCGCGCTTCAGGGCCCGCTCCGCGATCAGTTGCAGCGCCGCGGAGGTGAATTCCAACTCGCTGCCTTCGATGCGGAAAAATTTCTGGAATTGCTTCACCAGCGCGTTCTTGGGCTCCGTGAGGATGTTGATCAGCGTCTTGACGTCGAGCGGCTCAAGCGTGGCCACGACCGGAAGCCGGCCGACGAATTCGGGGATCATGCCGTATTCCACGAGGTCTTCGGGCTGAACCTGCGCCAGGATTTGAGCGCGGTCGCGCGATGTCTCGGCCGCGACCGTTTCGCTGTTGAAGCCGATCTGCCGCTTGCCCAGGCGCTTGCGAATGATGTCTTCCACCCCCACGAACGTGCCGCCGCAGATGAACAGGATTTGGCTCGTATCCATCTGGATGTACTGCTGCTCGGGATGCTTTCGCCCGCCCTGGGGCGGAATGTTGGCGATGGTGCCTTCGAGCATTTTCAGCAGCGCCTGCTGCACGCCTTCGCCCGAAACGTCGCGCGTGATGCTCACGTTGTTCTGCGTTTTGCCGATCTTGTCGATCTCGTCGATGTACACGATGCCCCGCTGGGCCGATTCCAGATCGTAATCCGCGTTCTGAAGCAGCTTCAGGAGAATGTTCTCCACGTCTTCGCCGACGTACCCGGCCTCGGTGAGCGTCGTGGCATCGCCGATGGCGAACGGGACGTTGAGGATTCGCGCCAGCGTCTTGGCCAGCAGAGTTTTTCCGCTGCCGGTTGGACCGATCAGCAGAACGTTGCTCTTGTCGATTTCAACGTCCGCGACACCGGGCGGAGGGGGAGAACCCGGGTTGGCAGGGTCCGCCGCCGCGGGGGAGGCGGATTCCGAAGTTGTCAACCGCTTGTAGTGATTGTGCACCGCCACCGCCAACGCCTTCTTGGCGTATTGCTGACCCACCACGTATTGATCGAGGAAGTCCTTGATCTGGCGTGGGCTGGGGATGGTGCTGAACAGGGGCTGACTGGAAGTCAGCTTTCTTTTTTCCTGGCGGATGATGTTGTGGGCCAGATCGACACAATTTGCGCAGATGTACACGTCATTGGGCCCCTCCACCATTGGGCCGACATCGCGGGAGGATTTTCCACAGAAGCTGCAGGTAGTCACGCGACGGCCGCGGAAACCACCCTGGGAATTCTGGGAATTTCCCGGCGGAGGGGGATTTCCCTGACCTCCGCCATTGCCCGTCCGATTGGTAGTGGCCATCGACTTTTTGTTCCCTTGGGGGGTCCGGTGAGGGACCCCAAGACCCATGTTGCGTTAAGCCAAGCGCCCTCGTAATCGAAACTTAACGTCTCCGTAAGTATCGAACATTCCGGGGTACCGACTTGACCGGCATTCCGTTCCGGTATGACATCATATAAAACAAAACAGGCAAAGTGAAAAGGCAAAATAATCAACCATCCAATTTCTTTTGCATCCCCGAATTTAGAGACGGTGTGCCAACAGATTATCGGGCACTGGGAGGGGTCTGTTTGGCGGATTCTCGCTCGGCCGTAGCCTGGGCGGCGGCTAGAACCTTCTCGCGGGCGATTTGGAATTCCTGGTCGGTAATCTTCCCCGCCCGATGCAATTGCTTGAGATCGCCCAGAGTGAAACCCGTGGCTGGAAGGTCGTAATCTTCCGTGCTCCACAGGCGTCTTCGCGCCCATATCACCCCGTACGCGGCGGCGAGCACGATAATCAGCAGAAAAACACAGACGAAAACCACCCCGCTCGCGCTGGAGTCCCCATCAGCCAGGTTGGTCAGTGGGACAAGCTTCGGCATTCTGCTGACTTTATGAAGCAGCCGGCCAGGGGTCAAATGGCGGCCATTGCCCAATGGCCACTTGCCGGAGCGGCTCGGCGCGGCTCTGATATGGCTCGATGGCGACGCTGGATCTCTTTGATCATCTGCAACCCTCGCAAGCCGATCATTGGCACCGCGTCCGCGCGCCCGGCGGATATGAATGGTGGGAATTCGACGCCCAGGATGAGGCCCAGCCGATTCGCGCGCTCCTCAGTTTCCATGATGGGTTTGCTTTCGATCCGGAATATGCCAGACGATATGACGCTTATCGTCGGCGACCCACGCTGCAAAGCCCTCCGGTGCCGCGACAGTATCCCTGCGTGCAATTTGCGATATTCGAGAATGATATCCTCGTGGCCGGCAATACGATCCGCTTTGCCGAGGGCGCCTTTCAAGCGGACCCAGAATCAAACGCCCTGTCCATCGGCGCAAATCGTCTCGAATTGCGGGATGGAGAGACTCGCTTGCAATTTCGCGGCGGCGATCCGGCCATTTCGGCGGAGTTGGTATTTCGACAAAAATCGCCCTCCTTGCCGGTGGAACAAGCCATTCCCTCCTTTGAAATCGGGGCGGAGCATCGTTGGGTGCTGGCCCAGCCGCGCTGCGATGTCGAAGGCCGAATCTGTTACAAGGGTCGGGAGGTCCGGCTTCGCGGGCTGGGGTACCACGATCACTATTACGGCGACGGCCCGTTCCCTCCGGCGGTGCGGCAATGGTTGCGCGGCCGCGCCATATTGCCCCGCCGCACCGTGGCATTTCATGTGTGCACTGAACAGGCGAGCGGACGGGATGAATTCATCGCCATCGCGGCGGATGATGCGAGCGCCGGCCGCATTGGCGGCGCCCCCTGCTTTTGCGACTGGGACAGGCGCACGTGGCGGGGGCTGGCTTTCCCCAGCGCGGTGAATTTCGGCCAATCCCTGCTGTTGCGCCGGCCCCGGATCGTGGATTCGTCGCCGACATCGCTGCACGTTGTATTCGATGCGTATCTGGACGGGGAAATCGGCAAAGCGTGGGGGAAGATCGTCTATCCGCGCCGCCTGCACAGCGGCCGGGTTCACTGCGGCGTCATGGAGCGGCCGGACGGCTGGCAAACAAAAATCTTCCCCGTGCCGCCATCGGTTTTGAGATAGCCGTCCTTCATCCGGGCCCGGCCGAAATCGAGAATATACAGATTCCCATCGGGCCCGAATTTCACGTCGATGGGTCGCTCCAGCCCGACGCCGTCGCTCTCGGGTGATTGGCTGGCCGGGCCGCTTCGGACGTTGTAGATGAAATCCGTCACCACGCCGTTGCGGCTGTTGAGATCGACGCGGACGATCCTGTACCCCGGAAGCGGATTGGGCATCGGTCGGCCGCTGGTCGAAAACGGGGCCCGATCTCCCCAAAGGGCTACCAGCAGTTCCCCTTCATAGCGCGGTTTGTGGAACGCGCCGCTCTTCGGGAAAAACGCCATCTTCGACGCCCCCGATTGCCATGCGAACAGCGCCCGCAGTAAATCTTTGTCGGGCGCCGACAGCTTGCTCGCTTCGTGGTCGATCACGAACCGCACGTTGGGATATCCGGTCGGGATCGTCATTGAAGCCGGAGGCTGATATTTCGCCAGGTTCACCGGCTCGCCGCTGCGCGAATAGTCCGGCCAACCGAGCCACGAGCCGCGCAGATTGAGCTGAAATAACGCGTCGGGATCGTTGTCAATCGGCCGCGTTCCCCGTAGTTCCATGCCCTGATCCGTGACGTAGATCGATCCATACTCATCCAGGGCCAGACCGGCGGGATTTCGTACGCCCCAGGCCTCGACCTTCAAATCACCGCCGTCGAGCGAATCGCTGAAGATCGCGCCGGAGGGCTTTTGCACGGGAAACTCGACCGCCGGAATTTGGATGATGTCGCTGACGCCGAAAGGCTCGAACGGAACCGTCACCAGCGAGCTGGGCGAAAAAATGCTTCCTTCGGGATTTTCCGCGTCGAATCGGAAACCGAGGAGATTCACGGCCTGCCATGGCAGATCGCAAGCCTGGCGATGCTTGCGAATCCAACCTTCCTCCCAGTTGTCCAGGCCGACCACGCCGCTGTTGGTCGTGGCGCCGACCCCGAAATAGAGCCGGTTGTCGATCGGCGAGATCGCCAGGTCGGTTACGCCGTAATCCCCCTGGGCGGGCAGACCGGCCACGATGGTCTTGTGATCGCCGTTGTAATCAAACGCGGTGATGACGCCCATATCCTGCTCGTCTCGGTGGCTCACGTAAATTTTTCCCTGATAGGCGACGATTCCGCCGATCGGGCCGTAAATGCGGAACCCCGGCTTAAACACTGGAATTCGCGTGCCCACCGGGTAGATGCCGAACATGACCCCATCGCGCCGGATGACGCTGATACGCGGTTCGGCGCCGTCGAATCCCCCTTCGGCGATGATCAGGTTTTTCGATTCGTCAAAGCAAAACCCCGTCGGGCTGCTGAGATTCACCACATACGGCTTGAGGTCGAACCCATCGGGACATTCAGTAATGCGACGGTCAATGGTGCCCTCCATCGACGCCGGCAAAAGGCGCGGGACGGGCGCGCATCCATTGGCCGCCAGGAAAGCCGCAACACACCCGCCGACAACAAGCCGGCTGCTCAGCGAACGGAGACGTTGAAAAATGCGGTCTTGGCCCACAGTCAATAATGTATAACTCAGCGCCCAGCCCCTGTCACTTTACCCCCCATTTTAACAACGCCTCGGATTGACGCCGGAGAGCCGGTTTCATCAGATTTTCATGCTTCTTACAAGATCCATCACGTGCCCAACGCTGGTTTTGAACATTTTGCGCTCAGATTCGTCGAGGTCAATCTCGATGATTTTTTCAACGCCCTCGCTCCCAAGTATGCACGGAACGCCGACGAAATAGCCGCCCACGCCATATTCCTTGTCGCAATAGGCCGCACAGGCGAGGATCCGCTTTTTGTCGCGGATGATGGATTCGACCATGGCGATGGTGGCGGAGGCGGGGGCGTAATAGGCGCTGCCGGTTTTCAGCAAGCTGACGATCTCCGCGCCGCCATTGCGGGTGCGCTTGACGATTTCTTCCAGGCGCTGTGGTGAAACGAGCTGCGAGACGGGAATCCCCCCGGCGAAGCTGTAGCGCGGAAGCGGGACCATGTCGTCGCCGTGGCCGCCGAGAAGCAACGCATGCACGTCCTCGACGCTGCATCCGATTTCCGTTGCCAGGAACGCCCGATAACGCGCCGCGTCAAGGACCCCAGCCTGCCCCACGACCCGCTGGGTCGGAAATCCGCTGGCCTTCCACGCGACGTAAACCATCGCATCCAGCGGATTGCTCACCACGATCAGCACCGCTTGCGGCGAATGTTTCGCAATATTTTCCGCCACCTGCTTCACGATGCCGGTGTTGATGTTGATCAAATCATCGCGGCTCATGCCCGGCTTGCGGGCTACGCCGGCGGTGATGATCACCACGTCGCTGCCGGCGGTCGGCTCATAGCTCGTGGCGCCGGTGATGCGGGCATCAAACCCCTCCACCGGCGAGGATTGATAGAGGTCCAGCGCCTTGCCCTGTGGCATGCCTTCCACCTGCGGGACATCCACCAGAACGATATCCCCCAGTTCCTTGCTCGCCGCCCAATGGGCCGCCGTGGCCCCGACATTGCCCGCGCCGATGATGCTGATCTTCGCTCGTCGCATTTCAAAAGGCCTTTCTGATCCTGAAGCGAGGAATTATGGGCAAAGCCGTCTGAGATTCAAATGGCGCCCGCGTTGGGGAACGTGCCGACTGAAGTCGGCACGCCTCGCAATCGATGAAAACATAAATACCGTATGATCCAAGCCGACCATGGCTGCGACCCTCGCCCAGCCGCTCGATCTTGCCCAACGCCGCGAGACCAACCGGGCCTTGCTGCGCCAGTTGCTGGCGCTGGCCGGCCCTGTCTGGGTTGAGCAAGTTTTGCACATGTTGGTGGGCCTCAATGACACCTATCTCGCCAATCACCTGCCGGCCCACGCCGCCGATGCCGGGGCGGCTGTCGGAACCGTGACCTATTTTCTATGGCTCGTCGGACTGATGGTCTCATCCATTGGGGCCGGCAGCACGGCCCTGATCTCGCGCGCCAAGGGGGCTCGCCACAAATCCCTGAGCAACAAGGTGACCGGCCAATCCGTATCCGCCGCCCTGATCCTTGGCGTCGTCTTTGGAATGTTCCTGTTTCTCACCGCCCGGCCGCTCGTCGGCGCCACCCAGCTTCAGGGGATGGGGAGCATCTTCGCCCTCAGATATCTGCGCCTGCTCAGCGCCGCCCTGCCGTTCTCCATGGTGATGTTCGTCGCCGGCGCATGCCGTCGCGGCGGCGGGGATACGCTCTCGCCCGCCATCGTCATGGTGATCGTCGATCTGGTGAACATGGTCGCCAGCTTCGCGCTGACTCGCGGATGGTGGGGATTGCCGGTCATGGGGTTTAACGGAATCGCCTCCGGGACAATCATCGCCTACGTCGTCGGCGGCGTGCTCGATTTCCTCGTCGTCTGGATCGGAACCAGCGGGGCGCGGCTTTATCTGCACCGCATGTGGCCGCATTGGCACACCATCAAACGTCTTTTGCGGATCGGCATTCCCGCCGGAATCGACGGGCTTCTCGCCTGGTTCGCCAACTTCGCCGTGATTGCGGTCATCAACCGCATGGATGCGACCAACGCCATGTCGGCCGCGCACGTGAACACCATCCGGCTGGAGAGCATCAGCTTTCTGTCCGGCATCGCGTTCGCCACGGCCGCCGCAACCCTGGTCGGGATCAGTCTCGGCCAGAGCGACCCCGCTCGCGCCACTCGCTGTTCCATGCTTGCATATGCCGCCGGCGGAGGTGCGATGACCCTCTGCGGATTGCTGATGATCACTCTCGGCCGATATCCCGCGCGGTGGCTTTCGCCGGCCGACGCGCACATCATTCAACTGACGACGCGATGTCTGATGATCACGGGATTCATCCAGGCGGGCTTTGCCGCCAACCTTATTTTCGGCGGCGCCCTGCGCGGCGCCGGCGATACCTTCGCGGTCATGTGCATCAATCTTTCCTCCACCATCGGGCTGCGCTTCACCGGCGTTCTGATCGTCGGGCTGTGGCTCCGGCTCGGCCTTGCGGCGGTTTGGATGGTTCTCGCCGGCGAATTGTTCATCCGCGGAGCGCTGATTTTTTGGCGGTTTTCAAGCGGCGCATGGAAGAAAATCGCGGTCTAATTCATCATCGATTTTTATTGCGGCCCTTGGCGATCGCGGCGGCCGTCGAACGCGGCATGAATCGGATCGCGAACGCCGACAATTTATTGGCCAAGCCCGCGACGACCGACGGCCGGCCGCGCATCATCGCTTCGTAACCGATGCGAGCCACCTCCATTGAGTCGGCGGCATTTCCCTTGCCCCGCGGCACCTCGCCGATGCCCGCGCGCTTCTGAAACTCCGTCCGGGTCGCGCCCGGACACAGCGCGGTGACCGTCACTCCGCTGCCGGCGGTTTCGCTGGACAGGGCTTCGGAAAAGGAGAGCACGTACGCCTTGGTGGCGTAATAAACCGCCATGTATGGACCCGGCAAAAAAGCCGCCAGCGATGCGACGTTCAAAATCCTGCCGCTCTTTCGCGCCAGCATCCCCGGCAGCAATAGCCGAGTCAGATGCGTCAGTGCGACGATGTTGACCTGCAACATCGCCAGTTGCGACTGTAATTCCGCGCCCGCGAAAAGTCCGTGCGAGCCGAAGCCGGCGTTGTTCACGACATAGTCGATCGGCTTTGATTGCAATCGCTCGAAAATCTGCTGCGAAGCTCCGGCTACGGAAAGGTCCTGCACAATCACTTCGACATTCACGTGATATTGATCCCGCAGTTTCGCGGCCAATTCCTGGAGTTGCCCTTCGTTGCGGGCGGTGAGGACCAGATGATGCCCGTCGCGCGCGAAAAGCTCCGCCAGGTCCCGGCCGATGCCGACCGATGCGCCGGTGATCAGTGCGGTTTTGCCGGGGGCGTCTTTCATGGCCTTCGCCGGCGCTTTTTGCGCGTCCGCCGACGATTTGTGGAAACTAGCCGCCCCGGCAAAGCCTCCAGATCAGCCAAGTCCTTGGCACGAGCGCTGGCCTTTTTATTCGTCAGTAGATCTTCCAGGGAAATAATCGGCACGCGCACGCCATCCCAGGTTGCTTCCTGCCGGCGGGCATAACATGGCTGAAAGTCGAGACCGCTTGGGCCGGTTAAAATATCAATCCGAACCGGTTCGCGCCCGAATACGAAGACCTTGCCCTTTTGAAGAAATAAACTCGGCGGCACGTCCGAGGCGCGAAAACCGCCGAATTTCCTCATGACCTCGGACAACCGCGTCGCGTTGTCTTTGTCCAGTGCGATCCAGATATCCAAGTCGTCGGTCGCTCGATGGTGGCCGTAGTAATTTACCGCATAGCCGCCCAGGAGGAGATATTTAACTCCCGCCGAGTTCAATGACTCGAAGAATTCTTTGAAATTGGGGTTGAGGCTTTCCTGGTCCATATCCGTAATTCAATTGTCGCAACCGCTCCAGCGACTGCATTCTCTGCCGCGGTGTGCGGGATCGCCAATACTGGCGATCCGCCTTCTCGGCGGCGGCAAACGAATCGAATACGTCTAACTTCCACTTGCGACGCCGCTTCTTTCTACTCGCCTTTGATCGCTTCCTCTTCATTGTCTCACGCCACCTTGGCTTTCGTGTAAGATTTCGGCATCGGCTTGGTGGTCAAGAGCGGCAAACCGTTCCCTTGGAACGACAAATGGGTTCCGCGGGATTCTAGTGGACGTGAGTCGCTTGGCAACGCAAAGCACGGCTTGCCGACTCAAATCGGCAAGCCGCGCAATATCATGCCACCGTGATCCCTGGATCCAGATACACATCCTGAATCAGATTGAGCAGCTTGGCGCCTTCGGCCATCGGACGCTGGAACGCTTTTCTTCCGCTGATCAGACCCATGCCGCCGGCTCGCTTGTTGATCACCGCCGTCTTCACCGCTTCGGAGAAATCGTGCTCGCCGCTGGCCCCGCCGCTGTTGATCAGCGGGACGCGGCCCATGTAGCAATTGGCGAGCTGGTATCGGCATAATTCAATGGGATGGTCTCCCGGCGTCAGTTCTGAATAGACCCGCTTGTCGGTCTTGCCGAATTTCACGGCGTTGTATCCGCCGTTGTTCTCGGGCAATTTTTGTTTGATGATGTCCGCCTGGATCGTCACGCCGAGGTGATTCGCCTGGCCGGTCAAATCCGCGGCAACGTGGTAATCCTTCTCCGCCGTCTTGAAGGCCGGGTTTCGCAGATAACACCACAGGACCGTCACCAGCCCGAGTTCGTGGGCCGCGGCGAACATGCGCGAAACTTCCTGGATCTGCCGGGTTGATTCGAGCGATCCGAAATAAATCGTCGCGCCGACGGCGACGGCGCCCATGTCGAACGCCTGTTTGACGCTGCCGAACGGAATCTGGTCGAATTGGTTGGGATAAGTAAGAAACTCGTTGTGATTCAGTTTCACGAGGAACGGAATCTTGTGGGCATATTTCCGCGCGCAAGACCCCAGGACGCCCAGGGTGGAGGCGACCGCATTGCAGCCGCCCTCGATCGCCAGCTTCACAATGCTTTCCGGATCGAAATACGTCGGATTGGGCGCGAAGCTGGCGCCGGCCGAGTGCTCGATTCCCTGGTCCACCGGGAGGATCGAAACATAGCCGGTGCGGGCGAGCCGGCCTGAATTCAGGATCAAATTAAAATTCCGCAGCACGTTCGGCGGCCGGTCGGTCGCCGACAGAACCCGATCGACAAAATCCGCGCCGGGAAGATGCAGCGTCTCACGCTTGAAACCCCTGGCGGTGTAGTTGAGCAAGCTCTCGGCATCGCGGCCGAGAAGATCGACAAGTTGACGGTTTGTTGTTGGCATGCGTCACTCCATTGAAGGTAAAACCAAAGTGTAGGCAGGTGAACGCCCAATGCAACGGTAAGCCCCGGCATTTACCGCGCCTGACGGCGCACCAGCTCCGGCAGGATGCTTACAAACTGGCTTCGGGCAAGGACTTGTTTGATTCCAGCTTCTCGAGCCCTGGCGATGGTTTGGGCATCGACGTGCGAGACAAACCCGACTACACAGCGCCCCGCCACCCGCCCCCAGGCCGCGGCGGCCACGATCGCCTCGGCCAGGTTTAAATCCACTATCAGCATGCCGGCCGTGGTTTGGGCGAAAAGCGCCAGATCGGCGGGATTGCCGATTATTTTAATGGCTACGCCGGCGGCTCGCGCCTCGGCGGAGATTTTTCCTGAAAACATCAGCTCGCGCACCAGGACGAGAATGGCGGGAGATTCGGCTTCTGACATATTGCTCCAACGGAGCCGGACCGGCCCCCTCTGACCGGGGCCGCACGCCTCGGCCCTGTGAATTTTAATCGGTCTTCTTCTCCGCCGGGCGGACAACTGGATAAAACTCGCCTTGGTATTCTTTGGGTTCCTCCGGCGTCTGCGGAAGCGCGGCTGCCGGCTCCGAACCGCCGAGCACTTTGATTGCCGGCGCGGCCGGCTGGGCCTGCGGCTCGGCGGCCGGCCCACTCGTTGCCGCGGAGGCCTTGAGGGAAGCCTCTAGCGCTTCTTCCATTTCCCGCAGTTGCTGCATGTCGTCCTTCGTCACAACCGTCGTCGGCTTGGCGACGGCCGACGGCACGGGGCTGGGCTTGTAACGCCTTAAGTCGAATTCCTCCGGTTTGGTCCGACCCAGGCCGCCCTTGACCATCACCTGAAGCAGCGCCGGCCAAATCACCCCGACGACCAGGAACGAGCCGATCATCCAGATCGCGTAGACATGATTCGCGGATTCCCACCACGTATAGCGGAAGGAAACGGGAATCGCATTCGCCCCTTGCTGGCGGACGATCAGCTCATTGGCGGCCAGCAGAAAATCGCTGATCGTATGACCGTCGGCGGGGTTCCATGGAATCCAGTAGGCCTGGCCTTCGTTGATCTTCAATTCAGCCGCGTTCCTCGCCGCTCGCAGGGTGTCGTTGGCGGAGACGATCGCCTTCACCCCTTGAGCCGTCGCTTTGTGATAGAAATGCGCCGCCAGGGATTCAAGCGTGTCGCCGCTCTGGCCATAATACATGCTGGCGGCCGGCCACTCCGGTCGATCCTCGGTCGGCTCGCGCCGCGGTTGCGGCTCATAGGGATACGGCGCGAGCATGGAAACCCGCTCGGTCGCTCCCGACGGATGGCCGGGGCGGTGAGGATCCAGCGCGTTAAATGTTACGAGCTGAACCTGCACCATCTTGCCGCCCACCCGAATTTCCTGTCTTGGATGAACCACGATTCCGGAAACCATCGCCTGACGATGAGCGGGGTTGGTCGGGTCCACGTACGGGGGTTGCATGAGCCCGCTTTCAAATACCATCGGCGAGACGGAGCTATGCTCAACCGGAGGATCGGCCCCGCCCGAATTCAAATAGCCCAGCAGAGCGCCCAAGCCCAGGCTGAGGGCGATCCACTGCCACCATTTCATGCGTTCGACGAAGCCCATAACCCCGTCTCTCCATTATCCCCAATTAAGACGCCGTAGGCCAGAAACTCTTGCAGCCGGATTTACCCTCTCTCCCTGGAGTTGCCATTCTTTTCCGCAAGCTCGCAAACGGTTATGGTCAGGGGAACAAGTGTCGCTTGCCGTGGGTCATTTGTCATCTGTTTTGGGCTGTCGGCACATATGATAAATGGCCGGTCAGCGGCCAAATGGGACGGAGGAAATCCAAGCATGGGTTATCTTTTGGGCATCGACATCGGCACGAGCGGGACCAAAACGCTGCTCTGCGATGAAAAAGGCCAAGTCCTGGCGACGGCCATGGCGGAGCATCCGATTTCTTCGCCCAAGCCGGGGTGGTCGGAGCAGAATCCGCTGGATTGGTGGAAAGCCGCCGTCCAAGCGACAAAAGCCGTGCGAAAGCGCGCCGGCGTCAAGCCGGCCGACATCAAAGGCATCGGCCTTTCGGGCCAGATGCACGGCAGCGTCTTTCTCGGCGACGGGGCCAAACCGCTTCGTCCCGCGATCCTTTGGAACGACCAGCGAACTGCCGAGCAATGCGCCCAGATCGAATCCCGCGCGGGCGGCCGCTCCGGCCTGATTGAACTCGTGGCCAACCCCGCACTCACCGGCTTCACCGCCCCCAAGATTCTTTGGGTCCGCCAGATTGAGCCCAAGGTTTACGAGAAAACGAAACACATTCTGTTGCCGAAGGATTACATCCGCTATCGGCTCACGGGCGAATATGCCACCGAAGTCAGCGACGCCAGCGGAACGTTGCTTCTGGACGTGGTGAATCGGCAATGGTCGGATCGGCTGCTGGAACTATTGGAAATCGACCGGGCGTTGTTGCCCAGGCTGCACGAGTCAACGGAAGTGACGGGGATGCTGAGCGCCGGCGCGGCTGAGGAGCTTGGATTGTCCGCCCGAACGCCCGTCGTCGGCGGTGGCGGAGATCAGGCCGCCGGCGCGGTGGGCAACGGAATTGTTGCCGCCGGGATCGTCAGCGCCACGCTCGGCACCAGCGGCGTCGTCTTCGCGCACAGCGATCAGCCGGTGCGCGATCCGCAGGGACGCGTTCACACCATGTGCCACGCCGTTCCCGGAAAATGGTGCGTTTTCGGGTGCATGCTTTCAGCCGGCGGATCGTTCCAGTGGTTCCGGAACAATCTCGGCGCAGCCGAGATCGCCGAAGCGAAAAAGAAAAAGCTCGATCCCTACGCGCTGCTGATTCACCAGGCCCGGCTCGCCCCGCCGGGAAGCGAAGGATTGCAATTCCTGCCCTACCTGACCGGCGAGCGATGCCCCTATCCCGATCCCATGGCCCGCGGCGGATGGATCGGCCTGACATCACGCACCACACGGCCGATGTTGATCCGTTCCTTGTTGGAAGGCGTGACCTTCGGCATGCGCGATGCGCTGGAGATCATGCAGGCCATGGGCGTCCCCATTACCCAGGTGCGTGCCAGCGGCGGCGGCGCGCGCAGCGACTTTTGGCGCTCGCTACAGGCCGACATCTATCGCAAGCCGATCGTCACCACCAACGCCGATGAGGGCCCGGCATATGGCGTGGCGCTCCTCGCCGGCGTCGGCGCCGGAGTGTGGAGCAGCGTCGAGCAGGCCGCCGCTACGTGCATCAAGCAGACGAAGAAACTCAACCCGAACAAGAAGATGGCCGAGCTGTACGATCGACAGTATGCGGTGTATCACAAGCTGTATGGAGATTTGAAGGAACGTTTTGCGGAGATGGCGGGGTGAGCCCAGGAAGGCGGCGCTTTCCCCCTCGCCCCGGTAATCCGGGGAGAGGGTTGGGGTGAGGGGCTGCATTCGTTATCATGCTTCGTCTCCGCGTCCGTCTCAGCGCCCTCAGCGAACTCCGCGGTTCAATTAGATTTTTGAATTCAAGCGGCCGGGAATCGGCCCGACGATATACTCCAGATATGGGTACCTTGCCGGAAATCCAGGCAGCAGTACGCAATCTTTCCCCATCCGATCTTTCCAGCTTCCGAAAATGGTTCCACGAATTCGATGCCGAAGCCTGGGACCGGCAATTGGAGCGGGACGTGCGGGCCAATCGGCTCGACGCCTTGGCTGAGGAAGCCATCAAAGACTTGCGTGAGGGGCGCACCACCAAACTGTGACCCACCGCGCCAGCGTAAGGTTCTGGGGCTATTACCAGCGCCTGCCCGAACCAATCCGTCGCCTGGTCGATGAGAATTTCAAGTTGCTGAAGGAAAATCCGAAACCAGAAATCCGAATGGCGAATCAAGCCCAAAACCAGAAACCCGAAACGAAGACCGTTTCGTCATTCGGATTTCGGATTTGATTCGTCCCCGGCGCGCCGGGACCTTCGGCATTCTGGTTTCGCACTTTCGGTCTTTACCCGACAAGCGCTTTCCCGCAGTGCTTCTCCAGCACACGCAGCGGGCATCTCTCCGGCGTCACCATCGCCTTCACCGGAATAATGAACGTCTGCTCCGTCATGAACTGCCCCGATATTGCCGCGTGCGGGACCTGGTCCGTGTACACCATCCACGTGCTGCCGGCGGGAAATTCCAGGCGAAGCTTGGGCCACTTCGTCTGGTACTCGGTGCTGTCCTTCAGATAGTCGTGAAAACGCAGCATGAAGCGGTCGTAGGCGCTGCGGTCCAAACCCTTGACGCCCACCGCCCGCATGACCAGGGCGAAAACTTTTTTGATCTTCTCCCCCGCCGAGCCGGATTCGCGGGCAAATCGCCCCAAGCCCGCCTCATCGGCGAATGTCTTGACCAGAAGCGGAAACTTCTCGGTCGTCTCCCAAATGCGCGGACGGGTTGGATTGATGTTGGTGAACACCCGCAGAATTCGCCCGCCGTGCGTCGGGCGGCTTGGAAACGCGTCCACGTGCATCAGATCGTTACGCTTGTGCGCGGGCAGGTCGCGGCCCTTTTCCTCCAGCGGCCGATAGCTGGCAAAATCCAGCGTCCAGTGCGGCGCGTAGGGCGCCAGAAAAACGCTTAGAAAGCGCGTGACCTCCTTGGAATACCGCCGCATGATCTCGTGCAGGCGCTGGTTGTCCTCCGCTGTTTCACAGGCGTCGCCGCGCAGAACGTCCTGCCTTGGACGATACGAGACGTTCTTGTGAACCTTCAGCCCGCTCTGTTTCTGCCCCAGCAGGAATTCCCGGTCCTCCGGCGAGAATTCAAACGGAGTGGATTCGAAAGCGAGGATCTCGCCGTCTTCGAGATACTGGCAATATTTTCGCGAAAGTTCCTCCGCCCGCGCCGGGTCGGTCCATCCCTGCTTAACGCGGTAGTCCGTCACGTCGATTTTGGCCATGGAACACGGTCTCCAAAAAAGGGCTTCCCCAACTGTTCCGTCATCCGGAGAATCCATTCCCCGCATGGTGCAAGTCATTGTAGCGGCCCGAATGGCGAGGAAAAGAGGAACAACAGAGCCGCACCCGTGCCGCCCCGGTCTGACTCCGCTGGGCGACACGCCCCCGCTCCTTCGCATATAGTATGCCAATGCTTCGCAGAATCGCCGCCGCTCTGGTCTGCATCGCCTGGGCGCTGTGGTTCGGCGGATTGGCCAGCCTGTTCCTCCTGGTCACCCGGCTCTTCACTGAGGACCGCCAAACCGCCCTGAAGGCCGCCCCGCGAATGTTTCTGGCCTTCGAGCGCTATCAGCTCCTGCTCGCAATGGCCGCGCTGCTCGGGGCGGTGGTTTGGCGCATCCGGGCCAAGTCCCTGCGCGTGACTGTCTTGTTCTGGATGCTGGCGGCGGCTTCGCTCCCGGCGGCGCTTGGGCCGATGCTCCTCACCGGACCCATGGAGCAATTGCGATTGCGCGGCCAATCGTCTTCGCCCCAGTTCAAGAAATTGCACGGAGAATCGATGATCGTATATTGCGCGGAGACTTTGGTCCTGCTGGCCGCGGGATTGACCCTGCCATGGGCCATGCGGGAGGAAGACAAATCCGATGGAACCGTTGTCCGCGGATGAACAACTCGAAAAGGCCCTGCGTCATCACACCGCCGGCGAACTCGCCGAGGCCGAGGCGATTTACCGCGCCCTGGTCGAGCGGGACGCCGGCGACGCCGATGCCCTGCATTTGCTCGGCGCACTGATCGCGCAGAAGGGCGACGGCCTCGCCGCCCTCGGTTTCATTGATCGCGCCATCGCCATCGATCCCAGTTGCGCTGATTTCCACAACAACAAGGGATTGATCTTGGCCAATCTCGGGCGGACGGACGACGCCGTCGCCGCCCACGCCGAGGCGGTGCGGCTTCGTCCGGATTTTGCCGAAGCCAATAACAATCTCGGCAACGCGCTGCTCAAAAAGGGAGCAATCGCCGAAGCCGTCTCGGCCTATCGACGGACCATCGCCCTCCGCCCCAACTACGCCAACGCTCACAGCAACCTCGGCGTCGCCCTTCAGAAGCAGCAGAAGCTCGACGACGCGATCGCCGCCTATCGCATGGCTGTGCAGTGTCAGCCCGATCACGGCGAGGCGCACAGCAATCTCGGGGTCGCCCTGCGGGAGACCGGCCGGATGGACGAAGCGATTGAGGAGTATCGCGCCGCGATCCGTTGCGATGACCAATGCGTCGAAGCCTACGTCAACCTTGGCGCGGCATTGCACGAAACGGGCCACGGCGAGGAAGCGATCGCCATTCTCACCCGTGCCATCGAATTGGACCCGCAGCACGAGCCCGCGCATTACAATTTGTCTCTGTCGCTGCTGAAAAAAGGCCAATACGAGCGTGGCTGGCGGGAATACGAACATCGCGCTTTCGCCCTGTGGGCCCGCCGCAAATTCGCCCCACCCATTTGGGACGGGAGCGAGTTGTCGGGCAAGACGATCCTCCTTCCCGGCGAGGGTGGATTTGGCGACGCGATCCAGTTCGCGCGATATGTTCCGATGGTCAAGAAACGCGGCGGCCGAATCATCGTGCAGGTCCAATCCGATCTGGTTCGTCTGCTGAAGCGCGTCGAGGGCGCCGATGAGGTCTTGCCCAAGGACCACCCCTTGCCCACAATCGACGTGTACTGTCCCCTTTTAAGCCTGCCGAGGATTTTCGGCACCACGCCGCGGAACATACCGGCCGCGCCGTATTTGACCGCGGATGCATCCGTATCCCAGCGTTGGGCCTCAAGATTATCCGGCCACAAGGGTCTTCGCGTCGGGCTGGCATGGGCCGGATCGACTGCCCACCGCAACGATAAAAATCGCTCGATCCCCCTGAGTCAATTCGCCCCGCTTCGCGCGGTGACGGAGATTCGCCTGTTCAGCCTTCAGAAGGACCGGGCCGGCGAAAGCTCGCCCACCATCGACATGATCGATTGGACCGCCCAACTCAGCGACTTCGCCGATACCGCCGGTTTGATCGCGAACCTCGATCGGGTCATTTCAGTCGACACCGCCGTTGCCCATTTGGCCGGGGCCATGGGGAAGAAGGTTTGGTTGCTCCTGCCCTATGTCGCGGACTGGCGCTGGCTGGAGGATCGGTCCGACAGTCCCTGGTATCCCACCCTGCAACTGTTCCGCCAGGAAAAGCCCGGTGATTGGGACCCCGTCATCGCCAAGGTCGCCCAGGCATTGAAAGCGGAGCAAATCATTTAACCGCTGAGCACGCGGAGATCGCCGAGAAGAAATAACAGAATCCGTTTTTGTGTTTCCTCTCCGCGTCTGTCTCCGCGTCCTCCGCGGTTAAATTAACCCTTGGAATTAAGGAGCCTGCGTGATTGGTGAAAAACACTGCTTCAGTCGGCACGTCTTCGTGCTGCATTGAACCGTCCGCAAAACTCATTCGTCCGTCAATTTCCCCGCCAGATAGCTCTCGTACGCGCTCATGTCCATGAAGCCGTGGCCCGAGAGGTTGAAGAGGATCACCCGTTTTCGCTTTTCGTTTTTCGCCTGGATCGCTTCGTCGATGACGGCTTTGATCGCGTGGGCGGATTCGGGGGCGGCGATGATCCCTTCGGTCCGGGCGAATTGAACCGCCGCGTCGAAGACCGGAATTTGCTCGTACGCCCTGGCTTCGATGAGGCCGAGTTTTTTGGCGTGGCTGACGGTCGGGGCCATGCCGTGATATCGCAGCCCGCCGGCATGAATGCTCGGCGGCACGAAATCGTGGCCCAGCGTGTACATCATCATCAGCGGCGTCATCTGCGCCGTGTCGCCGAAATCGTATCGCAATTCGCCTTTGGTCAGCGATGGACATGAGGCCGGCTCGACGGCGATCAATCGATATTTCTTCCCCTCGTGCAAGTTGCGATATAAGAAGGGGAAGGCGATGCCGGCGAAATTGCTCCCGCCCCCGGCGCAGGCGATCACCACGTCGGGCTCCTCCCCCGCCAACTCCATCTGCCGGATCGACTCCTGACCGACGACGGTTTGATGAAGACAGACGTGATTGAGCACGCTTCCCAGGGCGTATTTGGTGCCGGGATGGGTGACGGTATCTTCCAATGCTTCGCTGATGGCGATGCCGAGGCTGCCGGGGTGATCGGGATTTTGCTGGATGAGTTTTCGGCCGAATTGCGTGTGATCGCTGGGGCTGGGATAAACGGTGGCGCCCCAGGTTTGCATGAGAATTTTGCGATACGGTTTTTGATGGAAGCTGACGCGCACCATGTACACGACGCACTCGATGCCGATGAAATTGCACGCCATGGCCAGGGACGAACCCCACTGCCCGGCTCCGGTTTCCGTGGCGATGCGTTTGATGCCCGCCTGCTTGTTGTAATACGCCTGCGCGACGGCCGTGTTGGGTTTGTGACTGCCGGCCGGAGAGACGCCTTCATATTTGTAATAAATATGCGCCGGCGTGCCCAGCGCCTGTTCCAGGCGAACGGCCCGCCGCAGGGGCGTCGGTCGCCACAGCGCATAGGTTTGACGAACTTCATCGGGGATTTTTACGAATCGTTCGACGCTGACTTCCTGCTCGATGATGTTCATTGGGAAAATGGCGGCCAGGTCCTGCGGCCCGGCCGGCTGCTTCGTGCCCGGATGCAGCGGCGGCGGAACCGGCTGCGGAAAATCCGCCATGATGTTGTACCAATGCGTCGGAATCTGCTCTTGCGATAGCGTGAATAGGCTCGGTTGGCTCACGGTCTCAGCTCCTTCTTTCGGCGAAAGCCCTATGGTAATGGCAACCGGCTTCGCCGTCACTGAAGCTGCGCGCCGTCGAGGCGCAAAAAGTCACCGTCCCACGCTCAGGCAGGGCGGTGACTATTCGATAGCGGGCGATTTCACGGATAGATCAGCGGCCAGTGGCCCCGACCCACTCAGGATGATAGCGACCCTTCTGGTCCACAAATCGCGGGTTCAGCCACGGTCTGCCTTCCCATTCGGCATGGTATTTCCCAAATTGGTCGTAGGCAGCGAGATCCGTTCCCACAACGCCCTGTTCGCCTGTGACCGCGTTCGGTCTTTCCGATTCTGATGCGCAACCGCCGGCGACCACGGGGATTGCAGCGGCAATTGCCAGCATGGCCAAGGCGATGGTCTTCCTAAACATAAAAGCCTCCACACAAAAAGACAATTTTTAATCGACCCGCGGGACGCCCGCGAATGTCCTCGTTATCTCACTAAACGAGGCGACCGGCGGGATGGGTTCAATTGGCTTGGTAAATTCCAGTTTTGCCAGGGCATTTCTGGGCTTTTCGGTTCCCCCCGCACGGCAATCAAAACCACCGCGAAGAGCGCGAAGACGGCCGCGAAGAAGGTCAGCTTGAATTAGACCGCATTTCTTCGCGTCTATCTTCGCGGCCTTCGTTGATATCCCGTAGTTTCTTGTTTTCTTGGCAAACTTTCCAGATCGGAATCACGCGGCCCTGGTGAGTTTTTGAATGTCCGCCTCGCGGACCGCTTGCAGGGCCGCGATCACCTTGCGGCCCTTTTCGCTCACCACGTACCGATGCGTGTGCGGCACTTTTTGGATTACTCCATGCGCCCGCAGCATCCGCAACTTACGCGTTACTTGCCCTGAACGCCGACGCCGCTCGAACTCCTCTTTGGCGGGTGCGGCGAACAACAACTCTTGCAGGTCCCGATTGCGAAAGCCGTTGATCAGAAACTCGCCTCGTCCAACGGCCGCGCACAACGCCGCGTCGGCTTCCCCCAGCAGGTTCAGCCCGCGGACGGATTTCCCCTTCCAATGGACCGTCCGGCTCAACTGATCGGTCAGCGTCTTGAGCGGCGTCGGCGTGTTCACCGCCGCCAACGCCTCCAGGTAACGCCGGTTGCTGGCCTGCGACACCTGGGCTCGTCGCTTGATGTCCGCCACCCCTTTGCGCATGGCCCGGTAGACCCCCTTGCCGTCCACCACGCGCGGAGCTTTCAAGTCCCGCATGTCATTGAGCGTCGTCTCCACACGCAGCACCGAGCCTTTGTCGTACATCTTGATCGAGTTGTCGTTGACCCGGTGCTTGATCCGGACGCCCTCCACCCGCTTGCGGTAGTCGCTGATCACCTCTCCGGCAAAGTTCCCGGATAAATGCCCCGACGCCGGCAGCTTGCCTAAAAAACGCATCACCTCCGGCGAGGCGAAGCTTCCCATCCCCTGACGGATCAGCGCGGGATACAACTGCTGCAGGTCTTCTCTCCGTTTGAACATCACGTCGCTGGCCCACTCGCTCTGATCGATCGACCAGTAATAGGGAATGTCGTAGTCCCCCACGATCGACGGCAGCGCCGGATTGATCTCTCTGCTTAACTTCCCTAATGCCTTCTCCCAATCGAAGCTCACCTGCTCATCCAGCAGACCCTGAACCTTCTCCACGTCCTGGACCCAGGCGAAACAATTCTCCCGCCGCAGATGTCGGATCCCCGCCCCGCGCATCCGCCGCGACAGCCACTCCCGCCCGTTGAGTCCCACATGGATGCTGAAAGGGAACCACGTCTGCAACCGCGAGTACATCAGCCCGAACGTCGGGTGAATCCGATAGACGTAGATATGCTGGCACTTGCGGAACCGGGGATACAATTCCAAAAGCCCACGCGACCGATCGCTGCGCACATCATAGCTGCGGCAGGATTCCACCGCGGTCACCGCCGTGATGATCCCTTCTTGAATGTTGTCGCGCTCGGCGATCTCCAACGCCACCTGCTCTTTGTTGGACCTGGGGCTGTCCAGATAAATCACCGGACGATCGGCCCGCTCGACCACGGCCAACGCCTGCTGGCGAACCCGGCTGCTGGTCTCCCGCGCATACTTGCCGAAGTCCTTGAGCAAATGCCCGGTGTAGCATAGGAACCGCATCATGCCCGTGAGATTCGCCAGCATCCTCAACGTCCCACGCAATCGCAGACGATCCCACCCACTGACCATCCCGATGACAGAACCGCGGTGACGTTGTACAAAGCTGTTCATGGCGTTGCTCCTCTTGAGGTTTGTGAATGATGTAACACCTTCACTTTACCCCAAGAGGCAACGCCTTTGATCATCTTCTTTGGTTGCGGCAATGCCGCCCTGGGCGACTTCGCGGTTCTCTTGCATTCACGCAAGAATTGAAAGGCTCTGCTGTCTTGCCAGGTGGGCCGAGCTATTGGATTTGCGCTGAAATGATGGCGATGCGGTGTTGGATGGCAACGCGGCAATTCGGTGGAAGCGATCCCGCGGATTCGATCTTCTGGAGCATGCTCACCATGGCCTGGGGCGGCAATCCGCTGGCGCGAAGAAGCGCAAGGCCGGCGGCGTCGGCGCGGACTTCTCGATCGGGATCGGCATAGCATCCGCTGAGGCTAGCGACCGTTTGCAATTGGCCGTCACTGAGCAAATGCCCCAATTCATGCGAGATAACGGCGGCAAGCTCGTGATCGCTGAGGCGATCCATCAGCCCGCGCGTCACGTAGACACGGCCATTTCGCCAACTGAACGCGCCGACGGCATCCGAATTCAACACCTGAATTGAGACGGTTCGTCCTTTACAGCAAGCCAGCAGCGGATGGGCAACGGCTTCGGCCCTTGCCTGCTCTGAGCCTGGGACGACGCCGCCCTGATGGGCAACCCAAACATTGACTGACTGCGACAAGGGCGCGCTTTGGCAGCCCGCCAGATAGACCAAAAGCGATATGAAAACCATGCCCTGAACAGCCCGCATGAATGGCCGCAGGTCAAGATCCGTGCCAACGGCGAAAATGCGGATTTTGAGCGTATTACTGCCTAGTGCCGGTCGCAATGGGGGACGACGTGCCTAGTTTTTGTGCGGGTTCTTTCGGACGATCGGAATCTGATTGGGTCCGGAATCCGCCAGCCTGGCAACCCCCGCCGGCTCAAAAGGTCAGGCCTCAGGCTCATTGCCGCCCGCGGGCGGTGCGCAGCTCTTGCCTAGCCTGGGCGAGGCGCTGTGCGTACTGCTGCCGCAACAGCAGGGCCACGTCTTGCCGGCTGAAGCCGAACCGCTTCGCCGCGGTGTTCAGCAGTTGCGCTTCGGGCGGCCGGAGGCGGCCACCGGCCAGCGCCGCCGCCGCCATGGCCGTCAGCCATAGGTGGGCCGTCACCTTGTCCGGCGGATCGGGGACTTCGAGCCTCCCGCCCAGCGCCATCTCGATCATTTGTTCGACGCGCTGCCGTTCGATGCCGCATTTATCCGCCAGGGACAGCAGCATTTGCCGCTCGGCCGGGTCCACCGCGCCTTCGGCGGTGGCGACTTTCACCGACCAGGCCAGCAATCCGGATGGTGAAATGTTTATCCTGCCGTTGGGTCTGCCGGGGGCGGATATTTGGGGGCTGGAGGACCGCAGACGCATGATCCAGTTCTGGCCGTCGCTGGATGATGCCGAGGCGATTTCCGACAGCACCCAGCCGCGCGTGCCGTCGTTCAGTACCGTGTTGCAGAATGAACAGGCCGAGGAAAGATCGCTGGTGATCGGAGCGCCGCAGTTGGGACAGTGGGCCGAGGAAACGCTCGTGCCCGGATCGCTCTGGATTCCCGCCTTACGCTTCAGCAGATACAGCGTGTGGGTCTGAATGCGCTGGCCGGTCGGCTTGATCGGTTGTCCGGCCATGGCGATTGTCCGTTCCCCCTCCCATCCCACTTCCACGACCGCGGAATTGCTCTGGTCATCGGAAAAAACCCCGGCGAGATTCGCGCCGCCAACCGTGCAATCCGTAAAAAACGTCCGCGAACCATCCGCCTGCAAACCCAGCGCCTGCACATAGGCTGAGGTAAACTCCTCCGCCGCGATCTTGCGAAGCGGATCGATTTTCCCGAGCCGATCGGCCATGGCCTTTCGCCAGAACATGACCGAAGCCCGGTCCTCCACGTCGGCGCGGTTGAATCCGGGATCGATCTGCTGCATTTCCGCGACCCCCGGGGCCTGGCCGTGTCGGCCGCGACGCCATTCGCTTTGTTGGGTGATCTCGGTCAGGACCCAGTCGAACTCGCCGCTGCGAAGCAGTGCGCCGCAGTGGTCGCATTTTGCGGACTGGTTCATCGCCACCATGGCCCCGCAGTTGGGGCAGTGGCCCTCGATCAATCCCGGCTTGGAGGGGTCGCGGCTGACGCCGTGACGCCGCAGCCACGACCAGATCTCCACGAACGGCTGGACGGCCGTCGAGCCTGAAAGCCGTTTCCCGTCACTCAATGAAATGCGGTAATCAGCCGCCTGGGCTTCGATCCGCACCGTGGCGACGTCGAATATGTTCCCTTCGTAAAACTCCACCAGCACAATCGAATCAATCCCAATGCTCTCCATGTGATCCTGGTATCCGAACGCTTTTTGTTCCTCGATCTGCAGGGAGAAACGTTCGTGAACGCCGTCGGAAATGAACGGGCGCACGGCTGAGAGGTCCTGTTTGCACCACGCGTCCTGAATTTTCATGAATGCCGTGTGGATGCGCTGGCCCATTTGCTGGAGGTTGAATTTCGGATCGGCGGCGGCCATGGCGGCGGCGGCCTCCCCGATCCGGTTGTCATCGGCGGCGTCGCCTCCCCGGCGGATGACGCCCCCCTGATACGCCGCCAGCCCCTGCTTGTGCCCGTGGTAAACAACCACGAGTGCGACAAGCGTTACGGGAAGTCCGATGTACGGATACTCGATGCAGAACCGGATCCAGAAGTAGATCAGCCAGGCAACGCCGCCGCCCCCGCCCCCGCCTCCGCCACCGTCCCCGCCGCCCCCGCCGCCCCCGCCGCCAAACCCCTCGCCGCCGCCCGCTCGGGCAAAAGCGCCGGCGACATCGCCGAGCCATGCAAACATCGCCGCCGCCGCGATGACGAACTGGAGCGCCCCCGGCCCTCCGCGCCGAAGACCGCTGATTCCCGAGCCTTTGTTCTCGCCCTTATCCACGCAATTGCCCACTGATTATGACGTCGCCCGTTTTTGCAGTTCGCCGAGCAGATTCAGCGCATCGGCGCCGGAGAGTTCCGCCAGATTCGCCGCGGCCAATATCTTAACGATCTCCTTCGCCGGGTTCTCGAATAGTTCCATCTGGTCCTGCTGAGGCGCTCGGCGGCCCTTCGGCGCTGTCGCGGAGCCGACGTGCTGCACCGCCAATTCCGACAGCAATTGCCTCGCGCGGGCCAGCACCTCCGGCGGAATCCCGGCCAGTCGGGCGACATGAATGCCGTAGCTGCGATCGGTGCCCCCCTCCACGATTCGATGGAGGAAGACCACCTGGTCTTCCCACTCGCGCACGGCAACGTTGAAATTTCGCACCCCCTTGATCCGCCGGGCCAAATCCGTCAGTTCATGGTAATGCGTCGCGAACAGCGTTCGGCTCTTGACCTCCAGGGCGATGTGCTCGGCGATCGCCCAGGCCAGGCTCAGTCCATCCAGCGTGCTGGTCCCCCGGCCGATCTCGTCGAGAATCACCAGCCCTCGATCGGTCGCGTTGTTCAGGATATTGGCCGTCTCCGTCATCTCCACCATGAACGTGGATTGGCCGCTGTGGATTTCATCACTGGCCCCGATGCGCGCAAACAGCCGATCCGCCAGTCCGAGGGTGACGCTCCGGGCCGGCACGAAGCTGCCGATCTGGGCCATCAGCGCGATCAGCGCCACCTGGCGAATGTAAGTTGATTTCCCGGACATGTTCGGACCGGTGATCAGCGACAACGTATCGCCGGCGGAAAATTTCACGTCGTTGGCCACGAATTCGCTGCCGAGCTGCTGCTCCAGCACGGGATGACGGCCGTCGATGATCTCGAGCGATCGATCGTCAACGAGCGTCGGCCGGCAATAGCGCCGCTCCAGCGCCAGCACCGCAAGACCCGCCAGCACATCCACGCGCGCCACGCCCTGGGCCAGTTCGCCGAAGGTCTCCACGTGAACCAGCAATTCCTCTCGGACTTTCTCGAAGAGCTGCTGCTCCAGCGCGATCGCCCGATCCTGGGCCCCGATCGCTTCGGTTTCGAAGGCTTTCAATTCCTCGGTAACGTATCGCTCGGCGTTCTTGACGGTCTGACGGCGCGACCATGCCGGCGGAACCTTGGGCCGGTGCGCATCGGTCACTTCGATGTAATATCCAAACACCTTGTTGTATCCGATTTTGAGCGAAGCGATGCCGGATTCCCGCGCGAGCTTTGCTTGATATTCGGCCAGCCAGGACTGGCTGCTGTGCGCGATTTGGCGCAGGCGATCGAGTTCGGCGTCAAAGCCGGTTTCAATTACGCCGCCTTCGCGGAGATGCGGGGCCGGCTCGGTCTTGATCGCCCCGGCGAGGAATTTCGCCCGCTGATCGCAAAAATCCCGCAGGCCCATCAACTCCGGCGCCACGTCCTTGGAATCGGCCAACGCGCCGAGGCGGTCGAGCAGTTCGGGCGTTGCCGCCAGACACCGCGACAGCGCCGCCAAATCCCGCGGACTTGCCCGTCCCAGCGACACCCGCGCCATGATCCGCTCGATATCGCACACGTCGTCGAGCGATTCGACGATCTTCGACAAATCCGGCCCAGCGCCGACCATGGCGGCGACGGCCGCTTGGCGAGCCTCGATGTGCTCCCGATCGGCCAGCGGCGCTCGCAGCCATTGCCGCAGCATCCGGGCCCCCATCGTTGTGCGCGTGCGGTCGATTGCCTCCAGCAGCGACCCTTCGGTCCCGCCGCTCCGCACCGTCCGTTCGATCTCCAGGCTCCGCCACGTCGCCGGGTCGATGCACAGGTGATCCTCGACAACATGACGGCGGAGCGGCCGAAGGTGCGCCAGGGCCGTCTTCTGCGTCTCCTGCAAATAACTCAGCAGCGCCCCGGCCGCGAAAATTCCCGGATCGTCATCCGCGAACCCCCACCCGGCCGTCGTCGAAATCTTCCACTGGCTGGCAAGTTGCTGCCGCGCATGGTGCGGGGAGAATTGCCATCCCGGCCGAACCGTGATCGCGCACGCACCCGTGGCTTCCACCTGTTTGGCAAACTCGTGGGGATTGCCCGACGGTTTTTCGGGAATCAGAACTTCCGCGGGTCGCAGCCGGGCGATTTCGTCCCGCACCTGTCCTTCACTGCCGCTCATGGCCACGCACGCGCCGGTGGAAAGTTCAACCCACGCCAGCGCGGCCCGATATCCATCGGCCTTGGTGATGCCAAACGCGACCGCCGCGAGATAATTATCCGCCCGCCCGTCCAGAAGCGGATCGTCCGTCAGCGTTCCGGGCGTCATCAGCCGAACGACTTCGCGCCGTATCAGCCCCTTGGCCAGGGCCGGGTCTTCCGCCTGTTCGCAGATCGCGACCTTGTACCCCGCCGCGATCATTTTGCGCAGATAACCATCCACCGCATGGAACGGCACCCCGGCCATCGGAATCGCATCCTCCGCCCCCAGCCCGCCGCGGCTGCGGCTGGTCAGGGCCAATCCCAGCGCCTTGGCGGCCAGCTTCGCGTCCTCCCAGAACATCTCATAAAAATCCCCCATCCGAAAAAACAGGATGTATCCGGGATATTGATCCTTGAATTGCTGGTATTGCCGCATGGCCGGGGACAGCGCGGCAACGGTCGGCGCCGGCGGCGATTTTTCAGAATCGGCCGCCGAATCTTTGCTGGGCGATTGCTGCATATCTTCCCGCGCCCGCCAAGGTATGAGCCGGGGCATCGCCTTGCAAGAAGCGAGGAATCTATCGCAAACGGGTGCGCCATGGATCGACCACGGCCAGGCGCCCCGGTAATTGTGAAATGGTCAACTCATCGGTGGCAAATTTCTTGAGCAACTCCAGAAAGAATGTGAGCTTGAGTTGGTCGGGCACGTCGAAAACCACGATGCCCGCATAATCGCCCGGCGGATAATTCCGCACATCGCCGAAGTCGTGATCGCGCGTCAGGATGCACAAACCTTCGGTTGCGGCATGGGCGGCGATAACTTCGTCGGCCGCCGCGCCCAAGCCTATATCCCGCACGTCAACAGTTTGATGGCCCATTTCGGCCAGAATTTGCGCCGCTTGCCGCGGCAATGAGGCATCGATAAGAAATCTCATTTGCTTGCAGCGTAAAATCGTTCACGATGCACCACATCGTTGGCGAAAGCGACAGCCGCCCGTATGTCTTCTAACGTAATTCCATATGAACTGGCGATTTGGTCAAAGTCGTCCCCCGCTGCGATGTGCCCCAGAACCACGCTTACCAAAACCCGCGTGCCTCGGATAACCGGTTTCCCGTGGCACCGACCCGGATCAACCTCGATGTGTGATGCGATCTCCATAAGAAGTCTCGTCCGTGTGAACGCCGATTATATGCTTCGCCCCACATTCAGTCACGAATCTTGTTGGCGTAAGCCTGATTTGCCCGGTCATCCCCCGCCGCCACCCAAAATATCCGCCTGCGGCTGGGTCATGCGCAGCGGATCGAGTGCCTTCTTCAGCTCCACGTCGCCCAGCAGTTTCTTTTCCGCCGCCACCTGGCGCACCGTCTTGCCCGTCTTGAAGCTCTCCTTGGCGACTTCCGCGGCCTTGTCATATCCAATCGCCGGCGCCAGGCTCGTGCACATCGCCAGCGATTGCTCGACCAACTCCGCGCATCGCTGGGCGTTGGCCTCCAATCCGGCCACGCAGCGGTCGGCGAATATCTTCGCCGCGCGGGACAATAGCTCGATCGACTGAAGCAGGTTGAACGCCATCACCGGCATCATCACGTTCAGCTCAAAGTTGCTCCCCAGCGCCGCCGCCCAGGCCACGGTTGCGTCGTTTCCCATCACCTGTGCCGCAACCTGCAATACCATCTCGCTCATCACCGGATTCACCTTGCCCGGCATGATGCTGCTGCCCGGCTGCGTCGCCGGGATCGAAATCTCTCCCAGCCCGCAGCGCGGCCCGCTGGCCAGCCAACGAATGTCGTTGGCGATTTTGGTCAGGCTGACGGCGATTGTTTTGATCAGGGCGCTGGCTTCGACGATGGCATCCTTCGCGGATTGCGCTTCGAAATGATTTGTCGCCTCCTCGAACGCCATTCCCGTTTTCTGCGCGATCAGCGCCGCCGCCTTGGCTGCGAAATCCGGATGCGAATTGATCCCCGTTCCGACGGCCGTCCCCCCGAGCGGCAGCTCCCTCAGCGCGTAGATCGCCCTTAGACAGCGCACCGTTCCCAACTGGGCCTGCTGCGCGTAACCGCCGAGTTCCTGCCCGAGCCGGATCGGCGTCGCATCCTGCAAATGCGTTCGGCCGATTTTCACGACCGAATCGTATGCGTCCGCCTTGCGCTTCAGCGCCGCCGCCAGATGTTCCAGCGCGGGACTGAGGGATTCCTTGATGGCCATCGACGCGCTGATGTGCATCGCGGTCGGAATCACATCGTTGGAGCTTTGCTCCATGTTGACGTGATCGTTGGGATGAACCGGGTCCTTGCCGCCGCGCCGGCCCGTCGCCACTTCATTGGCCCGCCCCGCGATGACCTCGTTGGCGTTCATATTCGTGGACGTGCCCGAACCGGTTTGAAAGATATCGACCACGAATTGCCCGTCGAGTTTGCCGTCGATCACTTCCTGCGCCGCCTGCTGGATAAGCTGCACGCGTTTTTCGTCCAGTAACCCCAGTTCATGATTGACCTGCGCGCAGCACCACTTCACCAGTCCCATCGCGGCGATGAATCGCCGGCTGAAGCGCAAATCCGAAACCGGAAAATTCTCCACGGCCCGCGCCGTCTGCGCCCCGTAATATGCGTCCGCGGGAACGCGCATCTCACCCATCGAATCCTTCTCCACCCGCTGCGAATCAGCCATGAATCACCTCGTCGGACAAAGCACGCATTATCGAGCACCGAACCGCCGAATCAAACAAGGCCCTCCGACAGACCTTTTCTCGGCATGTTCGCCAAGGCCATCCTATGTTCCCCTCGCCCTGGTATTCCCCAATATTTTTCATCAATCGCGCACGCTCCTTAATCTCAAAGTCCAATTGAACCGCAGAGTGCGCCGAGGACGCAGAGACGGACGCGGAGAAGAATAGCGGCAACGAATGTTTTCTCAGTCCTTCTCAGCGATCTCTGCGTGCTCTGCGGTTAAATATTGGATTGAAAGCGTGATGAATCATGGGATTACGATGCTGGTGAGGGCATCGGAGAGTTAATGTGCGTTTGCCTCAGCGTACTTATCCAATTCCGCGGCCACGTTCTCGATCACTTCCGCCCAATCCCCAAATCTCTTCTGCCGGAACAGCCGCATCGACGGATACCACGCCGTCGTCTCGCCCTCCAGCAGCCAGCGGAAATCCGGCGTGAATTGCAGCAGCACCCATACCGGCCTGCCCATGGCCCCGGCGAGATGGGCCAATGCCGTATCCACACAAATCACAAGGTCCAGTTCCGGGAGCAGCGCCGCCGTGTCGGCGAAGTCGCTGATTTTTGCCGTGAGATCGATCAACTGCATTCCCGCGGGAGGACTCGCGGCCTCCTCGGCGGGCTTGCCGAACTGCAAGGCATAAAACTCCACGCCCGCCGACGCCAGCGGCGCCAGCGATGATAGCGGCATCGAACGATGCCGGTCGTTCTTATTTATCGCGCTCCCCGCCCACGCCAGCCCAACCTTCACCCTCTTGCTTTCCGCCAGCCGCGCACGCCACTGCTCCCGCAGATTCGAATCCGCCTTCATATACGGCGGCTGGGCAACGCCGTCCTGATCGGTCGGGGCCAACCTTCGCAGAAGCAGCGGGAGGCTTAGCAACGGCACGTGAACGTCGAACCCCGTCGTCGAACGGATTTTGGATTCCCTCGCAACGACCTCGACTCCGCCTAAAATTTCAGTCTGCTTCATCAACCGCACCAGTTCCGTCTGGCATTCCAGGATGACTCGTCCGCCGCGCTTCTGAAGCAGCGGCAGAAATCGCACGAAGTGAATGGTGTCCCCCAGGCCTTGTTCGGCATGGACGAAAATCGCGCGGCCGTTCAGGTCCGACCCATCCCAGATCGGCTGCGTGAAACGCGCCGGCGAATTGAAATAGTGCGGCAGGCGCAGCCGCCACTCGTATTCCCGCCAGCCATCCTCAAACTTTTCCTGCACCAGCAGCATGAGCGACAAATCCTTGTGCGCTTCGGGAAAATCCGCGCGAAGCTCGATGGCTTTCCTGCACGCGGCGATTCCCTCGGAGTATCGCCCGGCCATGTGCAGCGCCGTGCCGAGATTCAAGTGCGCCTCCTCCAACCGCGGCTGCAGCTCCACCGCTCGCCGGCAAACCGCGATCGATTCTTCGATTTTTCCCTCCCCCCGCAGCGCGTTGCCGAGATTACCGTAGGCCTTGGCGAACACCGGCCTTAATTCGATCGCCCTGCGGTAATGAGGGATCGCCTCATCCAGCCGCCCTTGTTCTTGCAGGCAATTGCCGAGATTGTTCATCGCGTCGGCATGCTTCGGCTGGATCTCCAGGGCTTTGCGAAAACAGGCGCTGGCGCTGGCGATGTCCCCCTTCTCCTGTAGCGCATTGCCCAAGTTGTTGTACGCATCCGAATTGTTCGGCTGGATTTGCAACGAGCGGCGGCACAGGCTGATCGCCTCGTCAAATCTCCTTTTGCCCTGAAGCGCGTTCGCCAGATTGCTGAGCGCTTCGGGGTAATCGGGCCTGAGCTTCAGCGCCGTTTCGTAATGCTCGATCGCCTCGTCCACCTTGCCGAGCGAGTGCAGCAAGGCGGCGAGATTGTTGTGCCCTTCGGGAAAATCAGGGCGCATCTCCACCGCCTTGAAATGAGCGGCCGCGGACTCCTCGTTTCGCCCCAGCGCCTGCAGCGCGTTGCCGAGATTTGTGTACGCATCAGCATAATTCGGCCGCAGCGCAATCGCCTGCCGCTGGCAGCGCTCGGCCTCCTGGAATTTCCCCATCGCGAAAAATGCGCTGCCGAGGTTCACGTGTCCTTCGGGAAGGGTCGGTTGCAGCTTGATCGCCCGTCGGCAGCATTCGACCGCTTCGTCGATCCGCCCCTGCTCGCGCAGAAGGTGCCCGAGGTTCGCCAGGGCTTCGGAATAATTCGGGCTTAGGTCCACCGCCCTGCGAACCAGCGCAATGCCTTCATTGTGTCTGCCCGTTTGGTACATCGTCAGGCCCAGCATATGGATCGCCGGGACAAAATTGGGCTGGCTCGCCAGGATCTGCCGGTAGATTTCCTCCGCCTCACGCAGCCGTCCTTCCCGGTGGTGCGCTAGCGCCAGGTCCAGGGCCTGGGAGACGGTGAGTTGTTGGCTGCCTTGCATGAGCGATCATTCCAACGTGTTGCCGCCGTTGACGGAAATCTTCTGCCCCGTGATGAAATTCGCCCCGTCCGATGCCAGGAACGCCACCATCTGCGCCACATCCTCCGGCACGCCCATCCGCCCCAGTGGAACTTGCGACGCGTACTGTTGCTTCGACGATTCCGGGATATCCGCGTGTCTCTCGACTGGGATCCATCCCGGCGAAACGATGTTGACCGTAATGCCCCACGGTCCCAATTCCTTCGCCCACGACCGGGTCAATCCCAACTGAGCCCCCTTGGCTGAGACATAATTCGAGAACGGAGCCAATCCCGATTCGAAAACTTCCGACCCGATCTGGATGATTCGGCCGTATTTTCTCGCCTTCATGCCGCTCACCACGGCCTTCACCAGGAGCACCGGGCTTTTGACGAAAAACTCCAGTTGATCGAGACACGTTTGCCAGGTCAATTCTTCGATCTTCAGCATCGGCTGCGGACCGGTGGCATTGAGCACGAGAATGTCGATCGGCCCGAGCTGTTTGACGACATCCCCGACCAGGCGATCAACCTGCCGTTCATCCCGGACATCCGCGCCGAACGCCTGGGCGATTCCTCCGGCCCGGCGGATGTTCGCGGCAACGGCCTCGGCCCTTTCGGCGCCGGCAAAGAAGTTGACGGCCACCTTCGCCCCGCGCCGGCCCAGCGCCACCGCGATGGCCGCGCCCAAGCCGCGCGACGCCCCTGTCACCAGTGCCACCCGGTTCGTTAATTCCATCTGATAGTCGCCACAATTGTTGCCGAAATTTGCGCCCTTAACCGCGCACACATCCTACCCCCCGCTTTTTTTTCCGGCAAATCACACCTCGCCGCAGATCGACACCTTCAGCCCCAGCTCCGCCATCGCCCACGCCTTGGCAAACAGCGCCTTCCTCGCGTCCTTCGCGCTGGGGGCGTAGGCAACCTGAATGTGATTCGCAAGATGCCGGGCCATCATCTGGTCCCGGCTCACGCCCTTGAGGACCGCGTGCATGATCGGCCAGACCGGCGTCGTCTGACTTAACCGGTCCTGCGTCTCGGCCTCGGGCAATCCGATCGCCTCGGCCAGCCCGATGTCCATCCTTAGCCGCTCCCCCTTCACGAAGACCCGGCTCCAGACGACGTGCCCGCATTTGCTCACGCCCGAACAGGTGCCCCCGCCGAGGCGGAAATACATCGCCGGCTGGCGATAGCTGTGCACGCCAGACCATTCGCCGACAAAATGCTTCGGCGGCGCGCCCCCGCTGATTTCAAAAACCCACACGTACGCGTCGATCTCGGCGTCGTTGCCGTCCACGTCCTTGCCCGGACCCGTGTACTGCCGGCCCCAACGCAGATCGTGCAGCGTATTCTCCGGATCGAATCCAAGCTCGCGCCAAAGCTGGTACGTCACCAGCCCATCCAGAGCGGCGCACTCATCCACTTCATTGAAAGTCGGCAGCGCCTCTCCCGCGAAAAGCTCGCGCTGGCCATCGGCGCTTCTTACCGGCGGACGCTCCACGTTGTTCAGCGTCCCCTCGACCAGATCGCTCGCAGGTGACAGGTCTTTCAAACCCTGCTGATATTGAATGCCGATCGTCTGGCAACCGAAATCGTCCGCGATCCGGAGGGCCGCGATGTACATCTTGCATTGCTCCAGCACCTGTCGCTCGGTGAGGTCCTCCTCTTCGCTGCCGCCGAAATGGAAGTTCACCCCCCTTGCTTTGTACCAATCGAAAACCGCCCTGGCTTCGGCATCGCTGATCTGCGTCATCGCAAAATAGAGCGCGCTCTGGCTCAGCCGCTCCTTGAACACGCCGATCTGATTGAGCAGCGAATCGGGAATGATCGCATTGAACATTCCCATGCACCCCTCGTCGAAAACGCCCATGATCGCCTTGTCGCCGCGCAGCCGCTCGGCAAATCCAGCGCCGATTCTTTTCGCCTCCGACGGAATTTTGACGGACTTCAACCGGCGAACGTGGCTCGTGTCATGCGAGACTTTCCCGCTCTTCATCCATCGGCGGAGATTTTTCAGAAACGCTTGATCGCTCTCGAAATCCTCGCTCCAGAGCGTCGAGAACTTGATGCCCGCCTTGGCCATGGAGCCGTTCAGGTTGAGCATGCCGACCAGCCCGGGCCAGGTGCCGCTCCAATTGGCGACCGTGAGGATCGCGCCCTTATGAAATTGCAGGCCGTGCAGCACGTGGTGCGAATATTGCCACACCGCCTCGGCGACGATGAGCGGCGCCTTCGCCGGGATGCCGCGAAAAACCTCCATCCCATATTTCTGTGAATCGATGAAGCTGTGCCCGACCTCCTCGCGAAACCCGTGGGCGCGCTTCACCTTGCCGCCCAGTTTCTCGATCGCGGCCGTCAGGCTTTGCTCCATCTTCTGTTGTTCGGCCTCGCATGTACGATTGGCCGAGGCGCGTAAATCCCCGCTGGCGATCAGGTAGATTGTCTTCATAATGTCCAAGGAACTTATCCCTTTTGCGGCTCAAATCAAACATTTAGGGCGATTGGTAGTGGGTCAGTTTGAAATTATTTCCTTCTTTTGTGGGATTGTTCCGCACTCTGGGCATCGGTCGGGCGTGGCGCGGAGGTCGTAGCCGCATTTCAAACATACCCCATAAGGATGGGAATGCAGCCGGCGGCCAAGAATGTGTCTCAGCTCCCACAACACTAGAACGACCGCCGATGCCACGCCGATCAGCCAAATCGGAACGGCGGCGACGAAGCCTTTCTCAAAGCCCGCGAAACTGGTCTCATGCCAATAAGAAAACCCGAAATCTCCCCGACCAAATCCCGTCTCAAACAGCGAAGACTTAATGAAACTTCCGAACGGATAGGGCGGCTCGATCATCGGCAGCGCTCGCACATTCATCGGCCCAGCCGGAAATGCCTCATGATGAATCTGGCCTTCTTCCGCAAAATGCCTCGGTGGGATACCCAGGTTCACGTAAGTCTCCGACCAGTGCTCGAACTGCACGCCCCCACCGGCGAATTCCATTACCCATTCCTCGCCCAACTTTCCGTGGCCTCCATTCACCCATCGCACAGTCTGGTAGCTCCAAAGGTCATTGGCTGATAGTGCAAATACTTCTGCCCCAATTGCGGCAGCCAGGACCAAGAGCGACATCGCCGCAAGCGATCGGAACGCCCATCGGCGTAAGCGTGTCATCGCGGGATTATACCGCGCTTCAGTCGATCAGTTTCAGCAAATCCTCAACCTCCCAAACTGACTCTGAAAGGCCAGCTTCCATCACCGGCGCAACGCGGAGCGTCTGGTGATTCCGCCAGTAATTGAAGCGCATGAAGTGAACCGCAAAATTGTGGGCGTGATTCTCGGCATTCCTTGAAACGGCATTGATCGGCCGCGTGAATCGCCGCATCGACATCCGCATGGCCAAATTCTGCCGCGCGATGCGCATGATCCCTCGTATTCCTCCACCCTGGGATGGTTGAGGGGAAAAGGAAAAGGGTGGGGCGGGTGCGGGAGGGGAATCCTGCGGAAGCTGCCGCAGGCGTGGCCTGATATGGTTTCTCCCGCCCCTCCTGCATTGCATTTGCATTAAAAGAGATTATCCGATAAGCGCTTACCTTATCCTGGCGATCGATTTGGGGGTGTCCGTCGCCACCGCCACGATCAGCGAAATAATCCAAGGATTAAATTCCCTCTCGTCGGCGCGGTCCAGATTCAGCGAAATGCCGCCGATCGCCGCCCTCATTGGCTCTGCGCTCCGGCGCTGGCGCCGGCCGCGCTCAGCAGCCGCTGGCCTGCATCCGGACCCTCCGGCTGCGATCGAATATCCACCTCCGGATCCACCGACAATCCCGCGAACAGCGGCGTATCCTTCGGGTTCGCTTCAGTCAGATCGATCCGAACCGGCAATCGCTGCACCACCTTCACAAAGTTCCCCGTCGCATTCTCCGGCGGAAGCAACGAATTGATCGCCCCCGTGCCCGGACTGAACCCCGCCACGCGCCCACGGAAAAACTTGCCGGAATACGCATCGACGTAAATGTCCACCTTCTGGCCGATCCGCAAATCCGCCAGTTGCGTCTCCTTGAAATTCGCGTCGATCCACACATCCGCCAGCGGCCGAATCGTCAGCAGCGGCTGTCCCACCGAAACCAGCGTTCCCGGATTGACGCTCCTCCGGCTGATATAGCCCGAGAGGGGAGCGCGAATATCCGTGTAGGAGAGTTGAAGCTGTGCCTGTTCCAGGGCTTTCTGCGCCGCGACGATCTCCGGCTGCAATTCCGGATGCGACCGATCGAAATGCTCGCCGCCTAGCGCCGCCTGGGCCGATGCGACCTGCGCTTTGGCCGCTTTCACGGCCGGAGAATTCTCGACCACCCATTGGGCATTCAACGAGCTGTAGCGGCTCTTCAACTCCTGCAACTCCGGAGAAGTGATCGATCGAAAGTCCAACCCAAGCTGCGCCATCGCGCCCAAAAACGTGGAGACCGCGTATTGCGTTCCGTTGGACGTCTGAGCCACATCCGCGGGAACCGAGCCCGGGTCCTTCGGATTCGGCCCAACGCCCAGCAGCGCCCGCATTTCATCCACCGCCGCTCGCGACGACTCCACCTGCGCTTGCGCCGCCAGCAACGCCGAGGTGCGCTGATCGATCTCCTCTTGGCTCACGCTCTTCGGCCCCAGTTTCTTGACCCGGTCGAATTCCTCCTGGGCCAGCATGAGATTCGCCTGCTGCTGGCGAAGGTTCGCCACGCTCGACTGCAGCATGGCGGTTTCATAGTTCACCAAATCCCCCACCGTCGCCACGAGATACCACGCCCCGCGAAGATCCGCGATCTTGGAGCGAACCTCCGATCTCACCCGCTCGAGCTGGGCATTGGCCAAATCCAGCGCGGCCACTTCCTGCGCCACCGAAAGCTTCGCCCGCGCCAGCTCGGCCTGACGCTGATCCACGGCAAGCTGATATGGGACCCGATCGATGCGCACCATTGGCGTGCCCGCCTCGACATACTGGTTGTCATCCACGAGCACTTCCTGTGCCACGCCCAAAACCCGCGAGCTGATGTACGTCACGTGGCTATTCACGGTCGCATCATCGGTTGAGACATGGTTCCAGGCGTAAATCGCCCGCGGCACGCCGAAGATCAGGCCCAGCACCACTCCGACGAATAAGAGAGACAGGACGATCCATCGTCTGCGCACGCGGCTGCGCGCGGACGCCGCCTCCGGCATCACGCTCGCCGGCGCGGAGGGGGTCAGGTACGTCTCTCCCGCATCGCGTCCCGACAGCGGCGCAATCTCCTCAACAACTGTTTCTTCCTTTGCCATGGTTTGTTCCGGTAGAAATTTCAACCCTCCCGCAAACCCCCTTGCGCTCCTTGTCGCTCAAAATCCCATTGAAGACTACGTCCAAAATGTCCTGCGCCTGGGCATCGAACGGCTTGTCTCGCCCGGCGAAATGATTCGTGAACATCGTCCCGTACAGCACGTCTCCCAGCACGTCCTGCACCCGCTCCACCGGCATGGGCCGAATGCGCCCTTCGGCCATCAGCTTGGCCAGGTACTCGCGCCAGGGTCCGCGGCGCAGGTCGCGATGCCGGAAATAAAGCGGGCGCTGGCGGTCCTTGAATTCCGCGCGCTCCTGAATGAAAAGCTCCACCAATTCCGGGTTCTTCTTGAAAAACCGCAGGTACGCCACCACGCCGACGCGGATTTCCTCGATCTTGTCCGTCAGGCCCCGCCGGGCGGTTTCAATGTGCTCCCGCAGCCGCCCGATCCCCCGCTCCACCGCGCATAGAAACAACTTCTCCTTGGTCGGAAAGTAGCGATAGACCGTCCCCTTGCTGATCTTCAGCGCGTCGGCAATCCATTGCACATCCGTTGCCGTGAAGCCGTGCTTGGCAAACACCCTGGCCGCCTCCGCCAGGATCGCCTCGCGCCGCCGCTGCTGGAGTGCTTCGTCCGGCGGCCTTCCGGGCAGTCGTTTTACAATCACCGTCATCCCAACGCCTCAAATTAAATAACTGACTCGTCAGTCATATATTTAGTATCGGTCCGCCCGGATTGTCAAGTTCACCCCCCGTGCGTCCAATCCCGACTTTGGTTACAACAGACGGTGTTGCAAGAGCTTGGAAGAGCCGCTCGCGCCCCTGCGGCGAGCGCAGTCGAGCCGTCGCCCCGGAGGGATTCATGTCGGATGTCTGGGACGATTCGTCGCTGACCGATCCGCACGCCGTGTCGGACAAACGCCGCCGCGTGCAACGCATGTTCGCCGCCATCGCCCCCAGCTACGATCTCAATAACCGTCTGCACAGCATTTGGCTGGATCAGGCCTGGCGGCGCCGGGCGGTTGAATTGGCGGGGCTTAGGCCGGGCGATCGCATCGTCGACGTCGCCTGCGGCACCGGCGATTTGACGCTGGCATTTTTTGACGCATTGCATTTCCATCACGGGGCATCGAATGCCGCTCAAGTCATCGGAATCGACTTCACCCAAGAGATGCTGCCGATTGCCCTCGACAAGTGGATGACGGCCGCATCCGCCAAGGCCGTTCCGGTCCCGAGCGTTCGCTTCATCAACGGTGACGCTCAGGCCCTGCCCCTGCCCGACGCCTGCTGCGATGTCGTTTCCATCGCCTTTGGCATCCGCAACGTCGTCGATCCCGCCGCGGCCGCCGGCGAATTCTTTCGAATCCTTCGCCCCGGCGGCCGGGTGGTCATTCTCGAGTTTTCGCTGCCGACCAATGCGCCGCTTCGCGCGCTGTACAACTTTTACCTCAATCAGATTCTGCCGCTCACCGCCACCATAATCAGCGGCGATAAGACCGGCGCGTACAAATACCTGCCTCAATCCATCAACACATTCATCGACCGCGAGACGATGGTGAATCTGCTGGCCCAGGCGGGGTTCCATAACATCATTCAGCGTCCGCTGACTTTCGGCATCTGCGTTTGTTATCGCGGGTTCAAATCCCCGTTAAACAATAAGGAACCGTGAGGAATGGCGTTGGGTTCCCCATGAGGCAATGAATTCAACACCGAACGCCGCCGATTTATTGTTTGCGTCTCGAAGTTTTAGTATATACGATAATTTATGCCATACGACTTTCGCTGGATCGACTGGAACCTCGGCAAAGTCGAAAGGCATGGGCTCACGGCGAGCGATGTTCAATATGTGGTTGATCACGCTCGTCAGCCTTATCCGAAGCCGATCGGCAACGAGAAATGGCTCGTCATCGGCCCGACATCGAGCGGTCGAGTCATACAGACCATATATCTAACTGATCCGGACGATGTCCTGTTCGTGATTCACGCCCGCCCGCTCACGCCAACGGAGCGCCGCCGGCATCGCAATAGGAGATGATGATGAAAAAACGGAACAAACCATTGGCCCCCTGGCTTCCCGGCCGGTTCGGGCGGATGACACGCCGGCAGTTGGACGCCGAATCGGATCGATATGACGTTGAATTCTCCGGCCTGCGCGCCTCTCGGATCGCAAATGCCAGACCTCATCCGAAAAAACGAGGGCGTCCGCGCAAGCCCGCCGCTGAGAAGGTCGCTCGGGTGCTCATCACGATGGCACCACATCTTCTGGCAGCCGCCGACGCTGCCGCGGACGAACGCGGGCTAACCCGCGCCGCCCTTATCCGCCAAGCGGTGCTTGACTGGTTAAAACATAAACCGCGCTCGCGGAAGAGCGCGTAGGCTCCAGCCCATCCAGGAAAAATTAAAGAGGACGAGAAATTAAAGAGGACGCGATTCGATCTTGGTCGGGTGAAAGGGTCAGTCCGCTCTAGATTTATTGAAATCAACCTCGAACTGGCACAACCTGCCAAAACCTTTCACTATCGCCCGCACAACTTGTCGTCGTGGAAAATTCACTCAAAAACGCGGCTTTTAATCCCCCCCCGTTTCTCGAAAATCTTTCCTTTTCAGCCCTTTCTTTTCGCCCCGCCGATTCCGGCGTATGATCGCGTGCCCATGGACATCGTCACCGCCATCACCGGCGCCAGCGGCGCGCTCTACGCCCAGCGGTTCATCCAGGGCCTGGTCACCGCCGGCGTGAATGTCCATCTGATCGTCTCTCCCCCCGGCCGACGGCTTTTGCATGATGAATTGGGGATGGAGACCGTCGATTTGATCGCGCTGGCCGGCACGGCCGAGCACGCGGTCACTCTTTACAATTACAACGATGTCGGGGCGAAACCGGCCAGCGGAAGTTTCCTGCATCAGGGCATGGTGATCGTGCCGTGCAGCGGCAACACATTGGCGGAAGTGGCTCACGGCCTTGGCGATAATTTGATCTCCCGTGCTGCGGCGGTCACGCTCAAGGAGCGGCGGCGGCTGATCCTGGCCCACCGTGAAATGCCGCTCTCGCCGATCGATGTCAATAATTACAAGATTCTCAGCGACGCCGGGGCGATCGTTGCCCCCACCAACCCGGGTTTTTATCTCAATCCGGAATCCGTTGGCGAGATCGCCGATTTCGTGGCCGGCAAATTGATGGACCTGCTGGGCGTGCCGCATGCCCTCGACACGCGATGGGACCCAAAAAACATTCGCCCGCCGAGCAGCGCTTCCGGGCAATCCCGCTGATACAGCCGTGACTTCACTAGGCAATACAACCAGCCCCCCCGCCGCCGGCGTTCCGGCAACTCTCGGCGGCAAATTGCGCGTCCTCGCCGAGGACATCAAAATTCACCACACCGTCTTTGCCCTGCCCTGGGCGATTCTCAGCGCCGCTCTGGCGGGTCGGATGTTTCCGGGGTCACTCACCGTCGGAAAAATCGGCCTGATTCTCATCTGCATGGTGACCGCCCGCACGGTGGCCATGTCGGCCAATCGAATCATCGACTCCGATCTTGACGCCAGGAACCCGCGCACGGCCAGGCGTGCCCTGCCTTCGGGATCGCTTTCACGCCGATTTGTGGCCGTGATCCTGACCATTTGCTGCTGCGGATTCATCGCCGCCACGGCCGGGTTTGAAATCCTCTATCACAATATCTGGCCGCTGCTGTTTTCCTTGCCGGTCTTGGCGTATCTGTGCGGGTATCCGTTCATGAAGCGATTCACGCGCCTTTGCCATTATTATCTGGGCGTCGCCCTCGCCCTGGCCCCGGTGTGCGCCTGGGTGGCGGTGGCCGGGCGGATGGATTGGCCCCCGGCGGTCATGTTCATCATCGTCGCGGCCTGGACCGCGGGCTTCGACATCATTTATGCCTGCCAGGATTTTTCCAGCGATCGGGAATGCGGCGTGTATTCGGTTCCGGCCAAGATCGGGATTTCCGGGGCCCTTTGGGTCAGCCGCGCGACGCATTTCGTTGCCGCCGCGATGCTGGTCCTGCTCGGTTGCATCGTGCCCCAATTCGGCCTGCTCTATTTTCTAGGCGCGGCCGCGGCCATTGTGCTGCTGATCGTGGAACAGGGCCTGGTTAAGCCGAACGATCTTTCCAAGGTAAACGTGTCTTTTTTCACGATCAATGGATTGATCAGCCTATTGCTGGCAACATTGGGAATCATTGACCTGATGAGATGAATCTGCTTGATCGTAACGCATTATTGCTTTCGCTCATCGAAGCGGACTGGCCGTCTTCTTGCGGCGTGACGGACGGTAAGAATGCGGACGCCCTTTTGGTCTTCCAGCACGCGGAAAAAGATGAGGTGCGGTCTGACCGCAATTGAGCGGACCGGATGCTTGAGCTTTTCGCTCCGATGTTCGACCACGTTCCGATGCGGAAACTCTTCCAAAGTGGCTATGGCGTCGAGTATCCGACCCACCATTCTGGCCGCATTCTGAGGAGAATTTCTGCTGATATATTCGTGGAGTTCCTGCAGGTTGGCGCCTGCTTCCGGGGAGAGAATAAGGTGAAATGCGGGCGGCATATCACCCGGCTGCCATTTTCTTTCGCAATTCGGCGGCAAATTGTTTGAAGTCAACGCCCTGCCCGCCGTCGATTTGTTCGTCGGCCTGTTTGACCGCAGCAATCGTTTCGTCATCCAGTTCGTGCATTTGGTCAAGCATCATTTGCTGGACCGCTGCTTCGACAGCCGCTTCGGGGTTGGGAAAATGGCCGGCCTTCACCTGTTCGTCGATGAACTTCTCGAGTTCAGGCTTCTTAAGTTGGACCTGCATGCTTCCATTGTATCATAAAAAACGCCGCAATTCTTGCCGAGCAATGGATGGTGTGTCGGTTTGAATTTTAATCGAAAGTTATGGGTGAGTTGATAAAATAGCGCTGCCCTCCGGGATAGAACGAATGAACGGTAAGATTGGCGATCATCCAATCAACGACATTTGCGATCACCATCTGGCCGTGTTTTCTCCAAAGGCAGATGGGCTGATTCGCGAAATCCACGAATATCTCCCCCGATATCGCATGTGGGATTTGTTCGACTGGTTTCATCCACCTGCGATTGAAAGGTTTGAACGGCTCCTCGAAGCAAAGCGCGACGAATTGAAGAAGGACGCCAGTACGCGTGGCTGGGATTTGCCGGGCGGTGCCGAATAACCCGTCTTTGATATTGACCAACTGCGGAGCGATGGGCTGGTTGGCACGTACTCCATTCAATATACTGACTTCCCATGCCCTCCGAGTTGAAAGTAAACGATCCCGCCCTGCTCCCGGTGGCGGATAACCTCGCCGCCGGCCGTCGGCTTTCGGCCGAGGATGGCGCGGCCCTCTACGCCAGCCGCGACGTGCATGGCATCGGCCGCCTCGCGAATTTCGTGCGGGAAAAACTGCACGGCGACAAAACGTTTTACAACCGCAACCGGCACATCAACTACACTAATGTCTGCGCCCTGTCCTGCAAATTCTGCTCGTTTTATCGCAAGCGCGGCGAGGAGGGCGCTTATGAAATGCCCGTCGAACAGGTCATCGCCACCGCCGCCCGCGCCGCCGAGGCCGGCGCCACCGAAGTCCACATCGTCGGCGGACTGCATCCCTGGCTGAAGTTCGATTATTACCTGCAAATGCTCAGCGGCATTCGGCGACAGTGTCCGCAATTGCACATCAAGGCCTTCACCGCCATCGAAATCATCCACCTCGCGCGCATCGCGCGCCTGGGCGTCCGCGAAGTGTTGACGGCCCTTCGCCAGGCCGGGCTGGGAAGCCTCCCCGGCGGCGGCGCGGAGATTTTTGACGATCGCGTTCACGATGAGGTTTTCAAGGGCAAGGTCCGCGAGGACCGCTGGTTTGAAGTCCATCGCCTAGCCCACGAACTGGGGATTTATTCCAACGCCACCATGCTCTATGGCCACGTCGAGACGCCGGCTCAGCGCATCGGGCACATGCTGAAATTGCGGCAACTCCAGGATGAATCGCTCTCCGGCATGCGCTCGGGTTCGCCTCGGGCCTGTTTCAACTGCGTGATTCCCCTGAGCTTCATTCCCGAAAACAGCGAACTCGGCTTTTTGCCGGGACCGACCGGATTGACGGACCTGAAGACCCTGGCCATCGCCCGGCTCATGATCGACAACATCGCTCACATCAAGGCGTTCTGGATCATGCAGAGCGTCGGCCTCTCGCAAATTGCCCTGAGCTGGGGCTGCGACGATCTGGACGGCACGGTCATCTGGTACGACATCACCAAGCGCGAGGGGGACGGCGTTCATCAGGAACTGAACGTTCAAGACATCAAACGATTGATCCGCGAAGCGGGGAGAATTCCCGTGGAACGCGACACCCTTTACCGCGAGGTGCGGCGGGATCGGCACAACCGGGTGCTGATCGAGGCCGGCGCATAACACACCGGTCGCATCGTTATTATCTTGGGTGGTCTATGCCTGTGTAATCACCCGAGGGATCACCCCGATACGTCGCAGTGACCCTCAACCTCGGGCCTTTCGGGTTTACCAGAATCATTTGGGGCACAGCAAAGCCGGCATCGCCTTCTCCGGGGAGCAAGAACGAATCGGCCCTGATTTCCATGCGGAGACAATCGTACATCAGGCCATCGGTGGCTTTGCGCCCATCCACGCGAAGCAGCAGCACGTTGTCTCCGATTTGAATATCCGCCGGCGAAAACGAATAGACGCTCTCGCGGTAAAGACCGCGAACCTGGTCATGCGCAATGTCGTCCACCAGCACCGAGCCGGGCGGGCGGGAAACCGTCGGATTCGGCAGGAAAACGGATTGAGAAATATCATTGCCGTTGAGAATGACGCTCAAACGGGCCGCGCCGCTTCCCCCTGCCAGCGCAACGTGCAGGAATCCGCACCCGCTGTCCGGAACAAACCCCAACGGAAAATGAATGGCCCACGTCGTGCCGGGGAACTGGGCATAATTCCAATCCTTGCGCGGATCACCTTTGCCGATGAGATAATTCACACCCGCCGGGAATTCTTTTCGATCCAGCGTCCATTTCCCCCAGCGCGTCGCATCATCGCCGTGGCGGAATTTGGCGGCGCTGCGATCGGGATATCCGAGTTGCCAGACAAACTGTCCATAGGGCCGCGGCGTCCAGACGACTTTGCCCAGATCAACCGTCCGCCCCGGGTCCAACCGAACGCCGCCAACCGAGGCCTCGCCAACCTGGCCGTCGCAATAGACGTGAAGCGTATAGGTTCCGGGAAGCACGTTGGCGATTGAGAACGTTCCGTCGTCGCCGGCGCGAATCCAAACCTGGTCGTCGAAAAAATTCGTCTGCCAGTCTTCGTCCGAACTCAGGCCGATCATCGCCCCATGCAGTTGCTCCAGCGCCTGGGGCTGCGTTGTCGGCACATCCCCGGGCGCCGGCGCTTGCGGGCCATAAGGGTTTTGCCAGATGGAAGCGGGTTGTGCGGCAAGCGGCGGGGTGGCCGGATACAACGTGCTGGCCAGCGGCGATTGGCTCAGAACGATCTGTCCGCAAACGGCGGCGCGCTGCCGGCTTGGGACCGCTTCATCTCTGCCCGCCCAGGCGTAGGGCCATTGGCTTTTCTCTTGCCTTCCCTGGAACTGTGCATCCTGAAATGAACCCTGATTGCAATACAACAGGAATGGCCCAATGACGTGCGACCAGGATTCACCGCGATTGACCGAAATGCCCGCCTGCGGCATCGGCTCGCCGCCCCACCGATTCGTCAGGGTTGGAGCCCCATCCAGGGAATCAAGCCAACCCGTCGGTTCGACAACGTTGCCGCCCCTGCTCAGATAGTCGCAGGAGGGATTGATGATCCAAAGACCCACGCCGGCCTGCGCGCCCGAAAAACCGTACACGGGCGTCTCCATTTGCGTTGCCGCGTCATCCCAAAAGCACACCAGTTGCCCGGTGAATTTCCCGCTCACCATCCGCCGCGCCTCCGTGGACACAATGGGTTTGGCCGCGATCCAGTCTTGCGCCGAAGGAATGGCGTGCCCGCGGGCTTTGCTTACCGTCAAATAGTCAAACAGCTTCTCATTGAGCCGCAATTGAAACCCGCCGCTGGAAACGCGCGCCAGCGGAGAATTCGCCGGATGACTCAAAATCTGGCACGCGTACAGCCCGTGATCTCCCCGTCCCAGCGAATAGCGGATGTCAATCGCCAACGATCCGCCGGCCCCGATCGAGACTTCGCCGCGAGCCCCTTGATTGCCGGATGGATCAATCACAATCCGGTCCGTGGCGGCGTCGCTGCTCAACGCGTTGAACCAGCTTCCCGGCGCCCGCCGATCGGCATCAGCCAGCAGTTCCCGACCCTCGAATCTCAGTGAAACTATCTCGCCCGAAGCCTTGGAGATCGTTGCGGTAACATGGCCGTTGTAGAGGGCGTACAGGTTGGAATTCTGATAGACGACAACCGGAGGATCCAGGTCCGCCGCCGCCGCTCGGGCTGGAAAATGCGGCATCAACGTTATCCACGCCAGCACGGCCGCCACAGCCTCGCGCCTCATGACCGTCCTCCCAGCAGGCTCCGCTCCGCCGTCTAACGCGTCAATTCAGCCTAAAAACCGCAGAATATAAAAATCGCATCAAATCAAATGTCTACCGCGCGGGATGGGCGGCTTCTTCGAGAGATGATTCCGAATCGTCGCAAAACGCTTTGCCGTTGCTCGCCTTGTTTGCCCTTGTTTTCGTGCTGGCGCAGCATCCGGTCGCGAACCCCGCACATCACGTTGTCCACCACGGCCGGAATCGCCACGGCGATGCTCAGGGACAGGCGCGACAGGGCCTTGGGCCATACCTCGCGGCGAGGGCGCTCGATCGCCCGCACCATTCGGACGGCTACGGCGCCCGGGGATTGTTTGCTTCCCTCCGCCAGCGCCCCGGGATCCATGCCGCTCAGGTCATTGGCTGTAGAAAAGAATTCGGTCTGGCAACGAACCGGATGTATGCTGGTCACGGCAATCGCAAACGGCTTCAATTCAACGCGCAGGCCCTCGGCAAGGCTGAGCTGCGCCGCCTTCGTGGCGGCATAGGTGCTGAAATACGGCAGACCCCGCCGGGCGCAGGCGCTGGAGACGATCATGAGCTGTCCGCGGAACCCGTCGCGCGGTTCCTGATTTTTCATGGCTACGACCGCCTTGCGGCAGCATTCGATCGTGCCGAACAGATTGGTGTCAAAAATGCGCCTGATATCCTCTTCGCTCATCGCGTCGAACGGACGGGCAAAGCCATACCCCGCGTTGCACACGATCGTGTCCAGCCGGCCAAATTTCTCCAGCGCCGTGGCGATGATGCGGTGGCAATCATCGGGGCGGGAAACATCGGCCGCCAAACAACAATGCTCGCCGCCCAGGTCGCGGGCAAGTTCCTCCAGGCGGTCCAGACGCCGCGCCGCCAGAACCAGCCGTCCCCCGCGCCCGGCCAATTCCATCGCCAGCGCCCGCCCGATCCCGGAACTGGCCCCCGTGATGACTGTCACCATGTCCTGTAGGCTTCGACGCATCATTTCGATTGTACCCTCTATAGCCGATTCTGGGGATTCCTATTCTTTTTCATGTGCACCGCTGCGGAGGATACCTAAAATGATCCGCAATGTTTACCGGAATCGTGGAAAAAACCGTGACGGTTGCCGCCGTATCGGATGGCCCGCACTTCCGGCGGCTGATCCTGGCCCTGAATGTCCCCGACGCTCGCCTGGGGGAAAGCATCGCCATTAACGGCTGTTGTCTGACCGTGGCTGAAATATCGTCCGGAAAAACCGGCTTTGACGTGGTGAAGGAAACCCTGGACAGGACAAACCTGGGCCTGCTGACCCCCGGCAACCTCGTGAATATTGAGCGTTCCTTGAAGATCGGCGACCGGCTCGACGGGCATTTTGTTCAAGGACACGTCGATGGGCGCGCCATATTGACCAGCATCCAGTCCGGCGCCGAGGAATGGAGATTCACTCTGGAAGCGCCATATGCCTTGGCGCCATACATCGTCCCCAAGGGTTCGGTAGCTCTGGACGGGGTGAGCCTGACCGTCGCCGCCGTCAGCGGAAACGTCTTTGAGGTCGCGCTGATTCCAACCACGCTGCGCCGCACCACCCTGGGGCAGATCGCCGAGGGTTGGCCTTTCAATCTGGAGACCGACATCCTGTGCAAAACCGTCGTGTCCTGGCTCCAAAACCAGCCCAGAGGCGGAGCGCCGCCATGAATCCATTGAGACAACTGCATGAACAGGCTGAAGCCGAGTTTCAGCGATACGGGGAAATCGAGATTGTCTGCACCTTCGGCGAGCCGCAGGCCGAGTATGCCGCCATCCGCAAGGGTTGCGCTCTGATGGACCTGCCGCAAAGGGGAATCCTTGAGGCGACCGGCCCAGATCGGATCGATTTTCTAAACCGCTTTTTGACCAATGGGCTGATGGTGAAAGATTCCAAGGCGGCCCTTGCCGCGGGGAGCGGGGTTTATGCTTTTCTACTCAACAACAAGGGCCGAATTGTCGCGGATGTGAATGTCCTGGAGCGCGGGGACCGGACGCTTCTGGAAACCGATGCCCGAAACATACCCCTGCTCCGGGACGTTCTGGAAAAACACCGGTTCTCCGAAAAAGTTAACTTCGAAAGCCTGCTCGAGAAAAGTCACCAGATCGCGCTGCATGGGCCGAAGGCCGCGGATATTTTACGGCGCATCGTCCCCGGCTGGATCGAATTGGCTCCCCTCGGCTCGCGGGCGGCGAAAATCGGCGCCACCGAGACGGTCATCTGGCGCGATGACCCGTGCGCATCCCCGGGATATTACCTCATCATTCCGGCCCCCAGCGCCGCCAAACTGTGGATGGAAATTCTCTCCTCATTTTCGGCAGGAGAACCGGGCAAGCGGGCCGTCAGGCCGGCCGGATGGGCCGTGTTCAACACCACCCGCATCGAGGCGGGTCGTCCGATCTTCGGCATTGATTTCGATGATACCGTCCTGCCCGCGGAAACCGGGCAATTGCAGCGGGCCGTCAGCTTCACCAAGGGGTGTTATCTCGGCCAGGAGATCGTCGCGCGGATGCACGCCCGCGGCCAGGTGCCGCGACAGATCGTCGGAATTAAAATGCGCGACGACGCCCTGCCGATGGCCGGCGCGCCGATGATGGACGACCAGCAGAATCAGGTCGGCGGCGTCACCAGCAGCACGGTTTCCCCGGTTTTGTCGGGCGCTTCGATCGGCCTGGCCATGGTCAAGTCCGCCTTCGCCAAGCCGGGAACCACCCTGCGGGTCGCCGCCGAGGGAGCCCTTCGGCCCGGGACCGTGGTGGAATTGCCCTTTGTGAAAAGCCAGGCCAACGCCGGCGATTGATTGCGTGCCCCGCCCCACGCTTGTAGGGTGAAATCATGGTTCCCTCACCGTTTCGCGTCGAGCCGGGGAAAAAAGTGGATTTGTCCCATTGGCCCACGAACCAAACCTCCCCCTTCAAAGACAAGGACCAGGCCAAGCCGGCGATCAAGAAGAACCTCAAGCGCCTGATCGAGCTTCAGGAATTGTTATACGCATCGGGAAGTCATTCGGTATTGATCGTCCTTCAGGCGATGGACGCCGGCGGGAAGGATGGAGCGATCGACCATGTCTTCAGCGGCGTGAATCCGCAGGGATGTAACGTCACCAGCTTCAAGGTTCCCAGCCATCTGGAACTGGCCCATGACTATCTGTGGAGATATCACCTGGCCTGCCCGCTCAAGGGAATGATGGAGATTTTCAATCGGTCGCATTACGAGAGCGTCCTCGTGGAGCGCGTGCACAAAATCGTCCCGAAGGAAGTCTGGTCCCGACGCTACGAGCAAATCAACGACTTTGAGCGCATGCTGACCCAGGAGAACACCCTGATCCTCAAATTCTTCCTGCATATTTCCAAAGCGGAGCAACGAAGGCGGCTGGAAGCGAGGCTGGAGGACAAGACCAAGCACTGGAAATTCAATCCATTGGACCTCGCCGAGCGCAAGCGATGGGACGACTACGCCGAAGCGTTCGAAGATGCGCTGCGCTATTGTTCAACCGAGGAAGCGCCGTGGTACGTGGTGCCCTCCGACCACAAATGGTTCAGGAATTGGGTGCTTTCCGACACCATCGCCCGGGCCCTGGAAAAGCTGAATTTGAAATATCCCCCCGCCCCGCCCGGCCTAGATGACATCAAGATCCATTAAATAGGGAACCGTGATTCAGGGACAATTCAAGCATATTTAGCGGCGGTGCGAAGCACCGCGGGTTCCGCCGATGTCGGCAGGTCCTCCACGCTATGCACGAAGCATGTTTTTTGGCGGGGAACGTTACGCTGCTTCCGCCTGCGGGGGACGCCGCGTCCGCGATGCCTGCTCACGCGCCGTGCGCCACAGCCCGACATCGCGGCACGGGCCGTCCTCTTCTTCGGCCATCATATCTTCGTCTTGCCCGAACGAATCGTCGGCTAGCTCGGCCGGCTGGAACGTCAGCGCTTGCAACTCTTCGCTGCTGACCACCGGTTCGACGATCTCCGGACGCGGCGTGCTTCGGGAATAGCCGATCCCCGCCATGTCCACGAACAGGAATTGTCCGTCCACGTGCGAGGGAATCGACCCATTGGCAATTCCGGCCAGAACATGTTCGACGCTCACCCCCCAAATTTCAGCAGCTATGGCCGGAGCCACCCAAGATGACATTGCTGTGCCTCCAAAATGATAAAGGTGACATCGGCTGAAATTGTGAGCGACTATACATAACCGCGCATCGTCCGGTAACCGCCGCGAAGGTTCGGCTGATGATCTGTCAGACGAAGAGATAGACATATGCGGCGAAGGAAATTGCCGCCAGACCTGCCGCGACGGCTATGCCCCACAACACCATCCGTCGCCGGACGGCCAGGGACAAGGTCGCGATGGTCACCCCCGTTTGCGCGCCGAGCATGACGTAGAAGAATTCCTTGCTCCGCAGCCGGTGCCGCTCGGACAGAAAGCTCTCTTTCCGCACCCGAACCTCGTAAAGCTGGGCAAGGACCTGATTGTAGCGCGCGTCGCGATCATAGCGCGCGGAGTTGAAACGCAGGCCGGCTATGCTGAATGCGGCATTCAATTGACCGGCGATTTCGTGAACGGAGACCCTGGACTTGTCGAACACGTTCTCATCCACCTGATCGGATGCCCAGCCGGCGCTCCGCTCGAACGCCGACGTCTTAGTCGCAATTCCGTCAAAGATCGCGGCAATTCGGCTGACATCCCGCTCCATGCGGCGGATCGCATTGTCGAACGCCACCGCATTGTCGGTTGCGATTCCCACCGCGTGATCGAGGCGGTCTTCATCGATCTGTCCGGCCTCTCGCTCCAAATCGGCTTCGGGGACGCGCGCATCCACCGCGCGGATCGAGTCGGTGATCGCCGGATCGTTGATCGTCTGCTCCTCAATCCTTGGCACGTCTCCCCGAAAGAAACCCGCGACGGCGTCCGCCGCATCCGGCTGGGTTGTCGCCTGATTCAGTTGCCGCACCAGGAAAGCCACCCGATCCGTGCAATCCGTCAGTTCCTTGGCGACCCCCGTATCCGAACCGGCCGAATTAGATGAATCCACTGTTTCGATAATCGCCCGCTTCATTTGATCGACCAGATGCTTTCCAGCGGTTCGCAAACTCTCGGCATCAAGGGGAATCGGTTGGCTCAAATTTTCCAGGATCCGGATCGAATTCAGGCTTTGTTCCTCTCGCAGTCGCTTGGCCTGGAAGAAACCCCATTGGTCGGAAACCTTGGACTGCATTTGCGCGGCAATGGATCGGTAATACTGGGCGGCGCTCATCTCGCTGGAAGAAACGCCGGCCAGCACCGTCGCCAGAACGGTGAGGATCACCGGAGTATAGACAACGATGTTCTCCCCCAACGTCCTCTTTTGACCCGCTTCACCCGCGGCTGATGGGATGGTCGGCAATTTGGCCATTGCTCACCTGTCACCCGTGTTTGCCCGGCCTGGACCACGATATTCGCATGAGGTCGTGCAGGTCTCGCGAACGATGATGGCCGAAAGCTGCGGCAACGCCGGCTTCAATCGATCATAAATCCACACCGCCAGGATTTCGCTGGTTGGATTGCCCAACCCTTCGATTTCATTCAGCAGGTAATGATCGAGGCGTTTGACGATTGGCTCGGCCGCCTTCTGGATGTCCCCGTAATCGACGAGATATCCCTTGGCCGGATCGACGTCGCCTTCGACGATGACATCGAAATGGAAGGAATGGCCGTGCAGGCGGCGACATTTATGCCCATCCGGAAACGACGGCAGATGGTGCGCCGCCTCGAAATGAAAGGATTTGCACAGTCGAACGAACATCGGGCCGGCATTCTAATCAGAATCGCCCAATTCTCGAACCCCCCATGCCGTTTAGCCGCCGCGGCCTCGCGGCGGAATTCCCACCGCCCTCCGACAATCGCGTCCCCCCTTTGACCACCAACCGTGAACCGTTCCAACGCCCTAATCCAGCCAATCCTTCTTCTTCAGCCGCTCGGGAACATATTCTTCGGTGACGTAGCTGATGTCCTTGGTGATGAGCGACTCGACTTCCATCTTGAAGCCGTTGGACAGCATCTGCTCGATTTCCTTTTGCCAGGCCTTGTTTTCCTTGAACCACGGATAGTTGGCGATTTCCCCGGCTCGCTTCTTGTCGTTTTCGTTCAGTTCGACCTGCACGTCGTCGCTCAGCTTGCATTGCACGTAATCCTTGGCCCGAATCCCCAGGAACATCGCGCTGGGAATCGCCAGCCGCTCGCTTTCAAACGCCAGGCTGATCGAGCCCTGCTTGATCACGCTGTAGATGTAATGCCCCCAAGGATCGCAGTCCAGCAGGCAGATGATGGGGAGTTTGGCTTCGCCGCTGAAACGCTGGAGAAGCCGTCGCACGCCGCGCGGCGGCTGGCCCCCGCCGTGCGTCAGGATGCAGTTGTGCGTCTCCCAGAACCGATCCTCGTTAAACCGGTTCCACACCGTTCCCTTTTCCACGTGCAACACGAAATCCGCGTCGATCTTTTTGAACTGAATGATGTCCGCTTCGGTGATGCTCGGAATGGCGTAGCCCCCGCTGCCCATCCGGCGGCAATCGATTTCATCTCCCTTGTCCACAATCGTGATGTTGCCGACCATGGCCCCGCGGTTCTCGGCGAAAATATGCAGGTCCTCGCGAAGCGTTCCCAGCGCCACCTCCAGGTCTTCCAGGATGCCGTCCGATTCGTCCTGCCCCATGAACGTCTTTTCCCCCTTGGTCCCCTGGATCGTGTGCAATCCCTTGTAGAACATGCCCCGAAGGCTCAGCGTCTTCTCCGCCGCGATCAGCTCCTTGATGCTGTTCCCATGCAGCAGCGTCTGCATGAATTGCTTGGCCTGGTTCAGGTTGAACAGCTCCCGGCTGGCCTTGGCGTCGCCCATCTGCAAAATCCTGCGCCTCTTGTTCCAGATCGTGTTGGACCGCGTGCGCGCCGGGATGGCCACGGAAATGTCCCGGCCTTTGAATGCGTCCGTGGACACCTCATCCGCCAGATCGACGATCTTGCCGAGCGTGACCTTGTCCCGTTCCCTCATCCGATTGCTGAGTCCGGCGGTGGATTTGGATTTTTTCTTGGCCATGATTCTTACCTGAAAAGCCTTTTGAACTACCCGCTACGGCGGAAATTTTGTTGTCTGCGACGACGCTTGCTGGTTTCGTTCATAGGGGTCTCACGGCGGTCGCTGATGCGGTTTGTCTCCTCGTCACGCGGCATAAGCAACCTGAGCTGATCTGCGAATCCGATTGCGAAGATACGGATGGATCATGTCGTCCGTATGCAGATGCACCTGGCGGCCAAATAGTTCGGTCAATTGCAGTTGAAGGCTTCCCAGCTCGAACAGTCCGAGGTTGTCAACGCCGGTGAAATGCACGATGGCATCGATGTCGCTATTCGGCCGGAAATCGCTCCGCGTGATCGAACCAAAGAACAATAGCTCGCGAATGCCGTTCCGCCGACAGAACTGCGCGAGACGCGCTTCGTCGATTTCGATCTCGTGGAACTTCATCTTGCCATCTATCCCAGCCGATTCACGGCCTCCAAAAGGCCTTTGGGCCATCCGACACGGCCCGAGTCAAACAAGTTGTCCACATAGAAGTTCGACTCCAACAACCAAGCGAGCCATCTCCTTGCCGGACACTTGCTTCATATCGCGATCTCAAGCACGCGCCCGTCCTCGGAGGACTTTGGCTCCTCGAGATCCACGCTCAGGCATCCTTCAATCGCTTCATAAAGATTCTGAAGCAGTTCCTCAAATGTCTCGCCCTGCGTTGCGCAGCCAGGAATGGATGGAACCTCGGCCCAGTACCCGCCCTCCTCCGCATCGTGAATGACTACTTTGATTTTCATATCTGAATCATATCACCTGCACGCCGATCTTCGTCCCGAAAAATCAGAACAAACCCTCATTGTCCACCGGCCGTTTCGAGGACTTCCTTGGCCTCCGAAGTCGCACGAGCCCCGAACTATCGGCCGTTTCCCCATCGGATGAAGGTTGCTCCGCCAGATGCGCCGCCCTGCTCTGCACCATCACCACGCCCTCATCATCCTTCAACTCCTCCGCCTCGTCCGCCTCCACGATTTTGCCTTCCTCGTCCAGCCGCGCATCGGCGATGGCCGTTCGCTTGCGGGCTTCCAGCAGAAGCCGTTCATACAACTTCTTGGCATCGGTCCCGTTGATCGAATGGATCGCCTTGCTGATCTCGCCGATGTACCGCTCGAACACATCCCGCCGGGCGGCTTGTCGCTGCATCTTCTGCCGTTTTCGCAAATACGCCCCGAGTTTTCGCCCGCATTCCATCAATGCCAGCTTCATCTCCTTGCGGATTTCATCGTAATCCGCGATCGCTTCCTTTGATTCGCTGGTGAATGGGACCCAGACGCTGGCCATGTGGATCAGGATGACCAGCGGCCCGATCGGAACGCTGCCGCGCGGCTGCGTGAGGTTGTAATTTCTCCAGCCGGTTTCGCCGATGGCCTTGAAGCTGCTGCACGCGCTTTGCTGGAAGAGCAGCGGAACCCGGTTTGCAAACCGAATGACCCGAGCGGGATCATCGGCCCGCAGCTCGCCCCCGAATGCGATCGCCGCTTCGATCTGGAATGGCCGCCCCCGATACACCTCCGCTTCCCGGCTGCTGGCGGCGTAGAACTCGGCCTTGACCCCTTTTAGCATCCCCGCCAGGAGCTGCCGCACCCCGATCGGCGCCAAACAATCCGTCGGTGGAGCGGGAAGCCGGGCTTCCTGGAATCCCTTGAAGAGCTTTTCCACCTGCTGCGGTTCCAGATCGCCGACCTTGGTCCGGCTGTGAACGCCGATCCCTTTGCAGAATTCGCTCGCCTTGCCGGAACTGATCCGGCAGAACTTCTCCTGAAGGAAGTTGTAAAGCGTCCCCCCGCCGCGATTGGCATCCTCGAAATCCTTGAGCATCTGGATCAGGATTCCCAGCTCAATTCCCTTGGGATGCGGCTGAATTTCATTGGTTTCCGGCGGAAGCTGCTCCGTTCCCCGCGGAAAGAAAATCACGCCGTCTTTCTCCGTGGTCGCCAGTGTCGCATCGACGCCCGCCGGCGCGGTGACGCCCATTTGCTCCGGCGTTGCCTGCCGAGCATCCTTGCCCGCATCGGATAGCGGTAACTCTTCCTGATCGTCGGCGCTGACGCGCGTCGGCGGGACAAAGGTGATCCGCGCATGCGGATTGGCGATGGCGCAAAGCTCGAGGAATTCATCCACGCTCCCGCGGCCTTTTTGATATCTTCCTTCCAGTTCGATGCTCACGCTGGTGCCGGTGATGAAATCTTCGGGATTCAAAAAGCCCGCGTCGCGCGTGCCGGCGCTGAGCTTCTTGAATCGTCCCGGCGGAAAATCCTCCGTCTCCTTGTCGTGCGTCACTTCCGCCCGATTGGTCTTGGTGTTCATCGCCAGTTCGATGTGGTGTGCCGGCTTCTTGGCGTGCGGCCGGGTGTGAATCACCATCGGCTTGCCGGTCGTAATCAGCCCGTACATCCCCGCGGCGCTGATGCCGATTCCCTGCTGGCCCCGGCTCATCTTCAGGCGATGAAATTTGCTGCCGTACAGCAATCGCCCGAAGACGTTCTCCACCTGCTTGCGCACGATTCCCGGGCCGTTGTCGATCACCGTAACCCGGTAGCGCGATTGCTTGGCCGTGGCCGGGCGGTCCGGTTGGAGGTCTTCAATGACGATCGTGACGTTCGGCAAAATGCCCGCTTCCTCGCAGGCATCCAGCGAATTGTCCACCGCTTCCTTCACCGTCGTCAGCAACGCCTTGCGCGGATTGTCGAAGCCCAGCAAATGCCGGTTCTTGGCAAAGAACTCGCTGACCGCAATGTCCTTCTGCTTGGTCGCCAGCGTCTCGGCGGTTTCGCGCCGGACCGGTTTGATGCGGCGAGCGGATGATGGCATGGGTTGGGACGACTCCACGAGAGCTACAGCTTTGGCGTCGAATAAACCGCCAGCATCGCGATCGAGGGATTCTTGCATCGCTTAGGTCCTCCATGCCGTGGCATCGTTTACCGAGTTATCGGCACAACGATGTACGTTGCTCCAGCAACGGTGTTAGGGCAGTGTATGGCCATTCGCTGGCTTCGTCCAGATGAACAGGCGTAAGCTCGGATTTCGGTGGTGTCCCAACTTGAAATTCTACTGGTTATAACGCGATTCGGGAAATTCCGTCATCTGGGGGAAGCTTAAAAAGCGCCCGCGTGGCGTCGTCAGGCTTGCCCTTAAAGGCTAGGGCTTCAATTTCAAATGCCTCTTTTGTTACGCAACTATACAATCCCGAAAACCCGGATTTTATCAGTGCTTTCAACAGCGATTTTTGGGTGAATCCCGTTTTGTGGCACCAAAAATCTTACCCCGTTTTCTCAATTTCAACGCTAAATCCGTAAAGGGCATCCAGAACCATAACCGGGCCGCCGGTTGACTGGTAAAGCACGTCGTCGATATCCAAGCCCCTCGCGAGGGCCACTCGCATTACCTCCGTGATATCCGGTACGCGTATGTCTGCAAATCCATTGTCCTTTAGAAGATGCAAGAAACCGGCAAGCACCTTCGGTACGTCGTGCCGGTAATAGTGTTCCAGGTTGTGGTCGCAGAGGATCGCGTCAAACTGTGCGCCCTCTAAGGACAACAACTCGCGGGCATCGCACAGAATATCGGGGGAACCTTTCGGGTCGATATCCAGCAACACATGCTCAAATTCGGCATATTGGGGAGGCAACGGGACCGCCTTATTGTTTCCGCCCACATTCAAAAGCCTTTTCATCGAGATACCCTCATGCTCGAAATTTCGGTGTTGACGATTCTACCACCCGCGCGCGAAAAAGCCGCCGGGAGGCGGCAAGATTTACGGTCAGCGGTATTCAGATCGCTTCTAGCAGTTCATCCAATTCCCAAACATGATCCGTGACGCCGGCGGTCATCGCGGGCGTTACCCGCAAGTTTCGCGGGATTCGGCAATAGTTGTGATGGGCGACATATAGCGCTGCCATTTCAGATGGCGTGGGCATGCTTCACCAGCTCTACGCGTGGCGTCCGGGCAGTGCCGCCAGTGGTGACAAGCGGCGATGCTCCGAACCGTTAGGCCGTCTGACGGCCTTCCCGATGCTGGTGTTCTACCCTCGCGGCTGGCATGAAAGGCACTGAACAGATAATAAAACGGATAATTGAACAGATTTGTCTTTCCTATTCACCCAATGCCTGTAGAGTGCGTTTTCTCCCCCAGATGTTCAAGGGTGGGGAACGGAAATGCACCCCGCGCCTTCATCGGCGCGGGTTTTTTTTGGGTTCGGATGCGATTTTTGTAGCTGGACCTGGGGAGATAAGGACCCTACCGGATTTCCCCGATGGCACCGGACTCCAGTTATCATGAATTGTCGTTTGGCGACCCTACGGGAGAAACTCTTCGCCGGCTGCGGAGCGGGGCATTCGACTAATCGGCCGCTACCTGCCTATTGTCCACTCGGTAGAATCAATCCTCTTACTTGGGAGATGCCACTATGAAAATCGGCGTACTCGGATCGGGCGATGTCGCCAAGGCGCTAGGCGCCGGCTTCCTGAAACACGGTCATCAGGTCACCCTTGGAACTCGCGACGCGACGAAACTCGCTGTCTGGACCAAGTCCAACCCGGGCTCCCGCGTGGGCTCCTTCGCCGAGGCCGCCGCATCTGCCGAAGTCATCGTCCTGGCCGTCAAAGGCTCGGTGGCGACGGAAGCGCTGAAATCCGCCGGAGAATCCAATTTGGCCAATAAGCCCGTCGTCGACGCCACCAATCCCATTGCCGACGCGCCGCCCGTCCATGGCGTGCTGACATTCTTCACCGATCAGAATCAATCCCTTATGGAACGCCTCCAGCGGCAATTCCCCAATGCCCATTTCGTCAAGGCATTCAACTCCGTAGGCTGCGATCTCATGGTGAACCCGAAATTCAAGGCCGGCAAACCGACGATGTTCATCTGCGGCAATGACGAGACCTCCAAAAGAACCGTCGAGAAAATCCTGGATCAATTCGGCTGGGAAACCGCCGACATGGGCCGCGCCGAATCCGCCCGCGCCATCGAGCCGCTGTGTATGCTTTGGTGCATCCGCGGCCTCGCCAAAAACCAATGGAATCACGCATTCAAATTGCTTGTGGATTGACGGATTACCCGTGTCCGTTGCATTAACGGCGCCACCCCGACTTCGCCAGGATAGCGCGCTTCACACCCCCCGACGCCATCATTCCGCCTTTCGCCGGCGCCTTTCAACTCCGTCCGATCCGGTCCGGGGATTGATACGCATCGTGATTATTCGGCGCGCTCGCTCGTTTAGGGCTAAGGGAAAAAACCCTGCCGCATGAAGATTATACAGCTGGCCAATTGAACCCAAGCCAGGTATCTGCGGTCGATGCGGTCCAACCGTCGGCACACTCGGCCAAACTGATT